>MDTE01199118.1_pt1 | contig 46600 bp, 73 predicted proteins | sample 811231 | NCBI WGS metagenome assembly MDTE01 (sample SAMN05326651, study PRJNA326480) | marine metagenome | isolation source: seawater | place: Indian Ocean: Red Sea | collected 2010 | reverse complement strand
TTGCGTTTACAACGAAGCTTCGAAGTGATTTGGGCGCCATTCATGAGCTACGGCCAAATCAGAACTTGACAGGTCTGGAAAATATAGTAGAATATATTAATCTCATCTATCGTGACTACATTTATGGGATTGATTATCCGCTGATTAATGAAAATGTATTTAAAAACCTTGACAATCAGATCAGACAGGGTAAAATAAGTACAGCTGGGTCGATTACGCAACAGCTTTACTAGGGGATTTAGTTGCTTTTTCAGGTTTTAGACGCCAACACAGATTGTGCGGGTTATTACGCTAATAATTTTATTAAGGCCGGAAGTCTCCCGCCCCTCACCGGCGAGACGTGGGACTATACGCCTCACCTACAAGGAGCATCATATGAGATTGCTCGGATTTACACGCACGGAGCGTCCTTGACAGACGTTTGTCCGGAAGAGATGAAGCAGGAGTGGGATGAGATTAAAAACAGGCTGAGAGCGTGCCTGAAAGCCTTCAAAACGTCGAACCTGTCCTTGGAAGAAAACTGCTTGTATGACGCAGTCCCCGAATATTTCTTATTTCAATACCTGGACGCCAAAAATAGGATAACGCAGCATGTTTTTGACACCCATGAGCGCCCAGCCAACTATGATCTCATGTACAACGTAGTCGAAATGCTATCAGACATCCGGTCGCAGCACTTGAGCATAGACGTGGGCGCCATTAGTCACTTATTGAGTTCGGTGAAGGGGCAAAATTTTCATCGTACACTCCGTACAGTAAAACATCGTTGTGATTATAACCCATGGGGCACCATTACTGGGCGGCTAGCCGCTTACCCTAGTAGTTTTCCAATTTTGACAATGAGCAAGGAGTTTCGTCCTTGTGTACAGCCCCGCAATGACTGGTTGCTTGAGCTTGATTTTAATGCAGCCGAACTCCGAACGCTTCTGGCGTTAGCCGGAGTGGACCAGCCCCTGAACGACATTCATGATTGGAATGTGAAGAACGTTTTCGATGGCACTCTTAGCCGAGAAGAAGCCAAAGTCAAAACTTTTGCATGGCTCTATTCTAGTAAGGAAAACAAGGACTTAGAGCGCCTATATAACAAGGACTTGGTGCGAAATAAGTACTGGGATGGCTTTAAAATCCGGACAGATTATGGTAGAATAATAGAGAACGTAGACGAGCATCGTGCTCTTAATTATATCGTTCAGAGCACCACAATTGATATGGTGCACGAGCAGGCTTATAAAGTCTACGAGCTTTTGAAGGGGAGAAAAAGCCACATCGCATTTCTTATTCACGACGCTGTGTATATCGACCTCGCGGAAGAGGATCGCTACGAAATATTAAATTTGCTTGACACCTTCAGGAAAACGCGTTATGATATGTTTAAGGTTAATGTCTCCGCTGGAAGGAACCTCGGAGAAATGAAGGAATTAAAATTATGAGAGATAATGTAATCGAGATCAGCCCTCCAAGACACAGTCATTTTGTTAATGGCGTACGAAAAGTCGACGGTGTCGCAGGATTTATGAGGCTACAACTTATTGAGATATTTGAAGAGTGTGCTGAGAAATGTGGGTGCGATTATACCGAACTCACGGTGGCGGATATTTTTGAATGTTTGGTTGACCAGGAAGAAGAGTTTCAAGGATGAAAAAGAAGAAGCTATATCACAAGCTTGTGCGCGATCGAGTTCCAGAGATCATCACGGACGCCGGCAAAGACTTCGGCGTAAAACAGCTTCGAGGTGAGGACCTCACGCGTTTTGCACTGAAGAAGCTACGCGAAGAGGTACAGGAATTTGTTGAAAATCCCTGTGTCGAAGAGGCGGCAGATATCCGTGAAGTCCTGGACTTTTTGTGTACACGACTTGCTTTGGGGGAGTCTGCCATTAGGGCGGCTCAGATATCTAAGCGAGTGACCCGCGGAAGCTTTAACATGGGGTATCTATTGGAGTGGGTTGAAGAATGATAGTGGTGGGTCTCGGCAAAGCAGGCGCCGCAGTTGCGAAGGGGTTTTCTAAGTTCCCTCAATATGAGACGTATGCGATTGATACGGTTAAAGAGGCCGACATCACCATCAAGAAAAGGAAAAACCACGAAGACTATGACGCGCACTTTCCTAACCTTAAACGCAAGCTTAAGTTTTCTAACGAAGAGGTGTACGTGGTCTTAGCAGGAAGCGGCCAAATATCTGGGGGGATTCTCCGGCTCCTCCAGCAAATTCAAAACAATAGAATTACTGTAGTTTATATACAGCCTGATTTAGAGTTGGCCAGCGAGGTTCAACAGACTCAAGAGAAGATTGTTCGAAATGTGTTGCAAGAGTATGCACGGTCTGGTTTGTTGGAGGCTATATGGTTGATTGATAATGCATCGCTGGAGCGCAGCATCGGGGAAATTTCTATTATCGGATACTATGAGACCCTCAACCAGGCGATCGTGAATACCATTCATATGTTAAATGTGTTCAGGAATACAGAGCCTGTGATTGGCAGCTTTGTAGAGCCGTCGCCTTTAAGTCGAATTGCTACGGTAGGCATCGTAGACCTTGATGACAACGACGCCCGAGAAAAATGGTTTTATAGCTTGACAATGCCTCGGGAAGTGGTATACTATTATGGTATCAACGAAGAAGACCTAAAGAACGACGGGACACTCTTCAGAAAGATTAATGATTTCGTGAAATCAAAAATAGAAGAAAACATTAATGTTTCATACGGAGTGTTCAAGACCACATATGAACAAAAATATTGTTATTGCATGAAATATTCATCTGTGGTACAATCGTATACAGATTTACTAGACGATCAGGATATTAGCTGATCGTACTTTAGCCCAAGAAAGGAAATAAAAATGGGTATCAATTTAGAGAAGATGAGAGAAAAGCTCTCGTCACTACGTGGAGACGGAAACTCCTCAAATGACACTTTCTGGCGTCCGGAAGATGGCGACCAGGATATTCGGATCGTTCCCACCGCTGACGGGGACCCCTTCAAGGAGATGTGGTTTCACTACAATGTCGAGAAGGGTGGCTTCTTGTGTCCTAAGCGCAACTACGGTGACGAGTGTCCCGTGTGTGAGTTCGCCTCACAGCTTTGGCGTGAGGGCGTCGACAATAACGACGAACACAGTAAGAAGACCGCAAAGTCTCTTTTTGTGCGCCAACGTTTCTTCAGCCCCGTGATGGTTCGGGGAGAAGAAGAGAAGGGCGTGCGTGTATGGGGTTACGGCAAGACTGCCTATGAGAACCTGCTCACTCTCGTGCTCAATCCAGAGTATGGTGACATCACCGACACCGAGACTGGCACGGATCTCACTATGACCTACGGGAAGCCGCCAGGGGCTTCCTTCCCCCAGACGAAGCTGGTGCCTCGTCGCCGGTCCTCCCCGCTCTGCGAGGACTTGACCCCCGACAAGTGTGCTGAGCTTCTCGATAGCATTCCGGAATTCTCCGGTCTATTCGAGCGAAAGACGACTGCTGATGTGCAGACGATTCTGGATACGTTTGTTAATGCTCAGGTCGATGACCCTGAGACTGTTAGCAGCGAGACTACGAAGTATGGCAACAAGACGGACGGCGAAGCTAACGCTGTCGATGCCGCTTTCGCAGAGCTTGGCGCTCTCTAATATCCCCCCCACAGGGAGGCACAGGGTTATCAGGTGCCTCACATAGAAAGGAAGAGTTATGACTACTGATGAAACTAATCTGCTTGAAGAGATGATTGCGCTGCTTGAAGAGACTCGTGATGATCACGATAAGTTCTTTGATCGGGGTAATAATGCAGCCGGAACGCGTGTGCGCAAGGCGATGCAGGAAGTTAAGACGCTGGCTCAAGAGCTACGCGTTGAGGTTCAAGAGACTAAGAACGCAGGTTAAGCTCTGCCAGCCGCAGGGAGGCATGGGGATACAGATGCCTCAATTTTTCACAACGAAAGGGAGTTTAAAATGAGTGAAGAAGAAGAGAAGATTTTGAAAGAAATCGCGCGTACGTTCGACGATAGCAATATTGATTACGGGCATCCCATCTGGGCGCGCGCAACCAATGAGGGATTCCACGAGGAACTGAGTGATTTCGCAGCCTCGTGTATGGTGCGACGTTCATCTACGGGAGAGAACTAAAAATGAGCAAGATTGTAGATACTCTACGTGAATTAAGCGTAGATTCGGATGATTATGTGACCCTTAGTTATAGCGAGGGTGCTGACGTGTGGCACATTAACGAGAGTCATGTACAAGAGACTGTCGCAGAGACCTCCACTGTCGAGTTTCTCGCGGGGCTCTTGGCATCTGGGGTTCCCGTTTATTCAGAGTGGGGTACCCCCTCAGAGGGCACCGACCTCTTGAATGAAATGCGCGGCAACGGCGCTCTGGATGATTATGATCGTGAGGGCTGGTTTGAAGAGTACCTTAGTGAGGTGCTTGCGACTACCATTTACGATAATGAATATTCAGTGGAATATTCTACGCAGCAGTATGACTATAAGCGAGGCCGCTGCGAGATTTCTACCACTGTTCGGGTGCGTGTGGGCGATCTATACGATCTGGAAACGAACCCCAGGCCGCTTTCTTTTGTTACCCCGGACTCGTTGGTAAATGGGTTTGAGGTTTCAGTGGAAACCCCCAAGGGAACACTAGCGCTCAATACATGAAAACATTGGATTTGCATGGTATGCGCCACGAGGGGGTAGCTCAAAAAATACACAGCTTTGTGTACAACAACGAGCTACCCCTTCGTATCATTACTGGCAAGTCGGAGACCATGAAGAAAATCGTGGTTGACACTGTAGGGGAACTAGGGTATCATACCCATTATGAGCGATTAATCAACGAAGGTTGTTTAATTGTTACAGAGCAAGAATTGGTAATCTAGAAAGGATTGGACAAATGGGGTTTTTATTTTTCATAATGGGGTTTAGCGCTGTATGGATTATGTGGCGATTGTACACTGACGTCGCGCACCTACAAATGTGTATAGACAGAGTATGCAGAGAAATGGATGAACTTAGGGTGGAGCTAACAGAGGGAGCACAAAATGGCAAAGAGTAAATCAAAAGCAGGCAAGATTTCAATCGATGGGTTGAGGACTTTAATCAACAAAACTTCGGGCGTTAATGTCGCCCACAACCTGAAGGAAGCCAATCCTACAGAAGTAAAAGAATGGATCCCCACTGGTTCTCGGTGGTTGGATTCTATAGTGTGCCGCGGCCAACTTGCTGGCATCCCAGTCGGCAAGTTCACGGAGATTGCAGGTCTTGAATCAACCGGCAAATCTTTTATGGCCGCGCAGTGCGCAGCCAATGCTCAGAAAATGGGCATGACGGTGGTATATATGGATTCAGAGTCAGCGATTGACCCAGGATTCCTAGAACGCACCGGATGTAATTTAGATGATCTTATCTACGTCCAGGCACAGTCTGTGGAGCACGTTCTAGAAACAGTGGAGAGTGTCTTAAATAGTGGCGCTGAGAGAACCCTGTTCATCTGGGATTCGCTGGCTCTGACTCCTACCGTCTCCGATGTGGAGGGGGACTTCAACCCCCAGTCCACCATGGCAATGAAGGCACGCATTCTATCCAAGGGAATGTCCAAGCTGACAATCCCCATTGCGAATACAAAGTCTGCGTTCCTGGTTCTCAATCAGTTGAAGACCAACATTCCCCAGGGACCGAACGCACGCATCGTCGCAATGACGACCCCCTACATCACTCCAGGCGGAAAGGCTATGCACTATGTATACTCTCTGCGCATCTGGCTGACAGGCCGGAAGGCGAAGTCTGCTTTCATCGAGGATGAGAGTGGTTTCCGCATCGGTTCGGAGGTGAAGGTTAAACTTGAGAAGTCTCGCTTCGGAACACAGGGCCGTAATTGCGCGTTCAAGATTCTATGGGGCACCGACGAGGTCGGTATTCAGGACCAAGAGAGTTGGCTGGAAGCCATCAAGGGATCCGATAACCTGAAGCAGGCAGGCGCCTGGTTTGCGCTGGTCCACAAGGACGGAACCGAAGAGAAGTTCCAGACCGCTCATTGGGTTTCCAAACTGGAAGACGAGAAGTTCAAGAACCGAGTGTTCGAGATCATGGATGAAGAGATCATTCGTAAATTTGATACCCGCGAGGGAAGCGCCGAAGATTTCTACGACGTAGACAAAGAATAAGACTATTTATTATACGTCTTAGGAGACCTGCGCGATGTCTGATATGAAGCTTATAATGGAAAACTGGGAAAAGTTTTCTCAAGAAGATGCTGTTAATGAGGAATTTGTGCCCCACAAATGGGAGAACGAAGCGACCCGCGCTTTTTACAAGGAACTTGCTGTCGGCCTGAAGCAACTCCGCGGGTCGATGCTTGATTCGGACGCACTCACAGACCATGGCGAGAATGGGGCCCTGAAGGACGAAGTCGGCAAAGTTTACTCAACACTTAAAGGCCTAATGAATGCCGCGGCCCAGTTAGCTAAGTATTAGATAAAGAATAGAAAACAACCCTTGACACCGAAGCTCCTGTGAGGTATACTCATAGGAGCTTCATACGTTAGGGGATACACATGAACATATTCGTTTTACACGAACAACCCGACGTTGCTGCGCAGATGCTCTGCGACAAGCACGTTGTTAAAATGATTTTAGAAAGCGCTCAGATGCTGTGCACCGTAGCGCACAACCACGGGTACGATGCACCGTATCGACGCACCCATCCTAAGCATCCTTGCACTCTCTGGGCAGGTAAGTCTCAAGAGAACTGGGACTGGTTGATCAGTCATGCCCTGGCCATGAGTGCCGAGTATACTAGGCGCTATGGCAAGACGCACAAGAGCCAAACCATCATTGAGTGGTGCTCGCGTCTTTCATTAGAGTTTCCAGAGTCAGGCTTGCTACCGTTTGCGCAGGCGATGCCACCACAATACAAAAACGATTGTGCTGTGACTGCCTATCGTGCCTATTACCATGGCGAGAAGGCAAAATTTGCTACATGGAAGTCGGAGGTGCCACAATGGTGGACAGCAGCATGAAAAGAGTAATGATCGTTGACGCCCTCAACGCCTATTTCAGGGCGTTTATCGTCAACCCAAGCCTGTCTACTCACGGACAGCCCATCGGTGGTTTAAAAGGCTTCCTGGGCATCTTGCAAAAGCTTTGTCGTGACATTAAGCCAGACACTGTGATGATTGTCTGGGACGGTCCTGGTGGGAGTCGCAAGAGGCGAGAGCAGAACAAGAACTATAAAGAAGGTCGCAAGCCTATTCGCGTCAATCGACAGACCGACTTGACCCAGGAACAACAACAAGCCAACATGGCGTGGCAGCAATTGCGTCTGATGGAATACTTGAATGAGTTGCCAGTGATTCAACTCCGTTTTGACGAGGTGGAAGCCGACGACGTCATCGCTTACGCCACCCAACTGGATCATTTCAGGGGCTGGGAGAAGGTCATCGTCTCTAGCGACAAGGATTTCATCCAACTATGCGATAATGAAACGGTTTTGTTTCGACCCATTCAAAAGAAAGTGCACACCAAGTTGAATATAGTGGAGGATTTTGATATCCATCCCCGAAACTTCGCCATGGCACGCGCCATCGCAGGAGACCCCTCAGACAACCTTAAGGGCGTCCCACGAGCTGGCTTAAAAAGTATTTCAAAAAACTTAAAATTTCTTAGAGAAGATAAGGATGTGACTTTGCAGGAGATTTTTGATTTCTGTTTGCAAACGGAGTCCAAAGCTAAGTTTTTCACGAACGTTTTGGACCACAGAGATGTAATTATAGAGAACTACAAACTGATGCAGCTTTATGCTCCTGCGCTATCTTTGCAGTGTCGCGATAAAGTGCACTATGCCTTGGAAAATTTTGAATATGACTATAATAAAACCGAGGTTATTCGGATGATGAATCAGGATGGTTTTGGAGTGTTTAACTGGGACGATCTGCATGCCACAATGAATCGGATTGTGCTTGACAAAGCGTTGCAACAATAGTATTATAATGACAATAAGGGAAACTATGAAATTAAACGGAGAGCCTGTCAACTTTTCCAAGTATGGAAAATCATTTCAGGAAAAGTTGTGCATGGTGATCTTGGATGATCGCCCGTTCGCAGATCAGATTGAGGAAGTCCTTGATGTAAACTTTCTAGAGCTTAATTACTTAAAGCTTTTTTTAAATAAGATTTTTGATTATCGTAAAAAGTATGGAGTTCATCCCTCTCGCGATATCATGAAAACGATATTGAGATCTGAGCTGGATAACGAAAATGAATTGACAGTTAAGCAGGTACGTGAGTTTTATGTTCGGAGTCAAATCAGTGCTCTGACAGATGTTGAATATATCAAAGATACGTCTCTTGATTTTTGCAAAAAGCAGAATCTAAAATCGGCCATGGTGAAATCCATTGGCCTATTGCAGTCGTCATCGTTCGATGAAATATCTCAAGTGATCAATGATTCCCTTAAGCTGGGAATGGACAACGAAGAGGGGTACGATTGGAAGCGGGATTTTGAAGAGCGCTTTAAGCCTCGCTTTCGCAACCCTATGACTACGGGCTGGGACCTTATTGATGACATATGCAAGGGAGGCCTAGGCCAAAAAGAGTTGGGAGTAGTCATAGCCCCCACTGGTGCCGGGAAGTCTATGGCTCTCGTCCATTTGGGAACTCAGGCCTTGCGCGCCGGAAAGACTGTGGTTCACTATACTTTGGAATTGCAAGACACCGTGGTAGCCTCTCGGTATGATTCCTGTCTCACGAAGATTCCGTTGCAAAGTCTCATATCTTTTAAAGAAAAGATTTATGAGGAAGTTTTAGAAGTTGAAGGCAAGCTGATCGTCAAGGAGTATCCCACCAAGACCGCCAGTACCCAAACTATACGGAATCACTTGGAAAAGCTTCGCATGCGCGATATTAATGTGGACATGATCATCATTGATTATGGAGATTTATTGCGCCCTGTTCGTTATCTTAAAGAGAAGAGAAACGAACTGGAGTCTATTTATGAAGAGCTGCGCGGCATCGCAGCAGAATACGAGGCGCCCGTGTGGACAGCATCTCAGACGAACCGGTCTGGACTAAACGCAGAAGTCATTACGATGGAATCTATTTCGGAAGCGTTTAACAAGTGCTTTGTGGCCGACTTTATTTTCAGTATTTCCAGAACAATCGAGGACAAGACTGCTAATGGTGGGCGACTTTTTGTGGCCAAGAACCGCAACGGCCCCGACGGACTCGTCTTCCCCTTGTTCATGGACACCTCGAATGTTTGCATTAAGGTATTAGAGCCTTCTGAGGAAGATGAAATTGTCGAGGTCAGCGCCAAGAAGCAAAAAGAAAATTTGGTTGAGAAATATAAAAAGTTTAAGAAAAACAATGGAGGCTAGTGATGTTTGAAGAAAGTGAAGTCCGTGAGGCAACTCTGGAATATTTTGGTGGTGACGAATTAGCAACAAACGTTTTTATGACCAAGTACTGTTTGCGCGACAGGAAGGGTAACTTTGTCGAAAAGACGCCCGACGATATGCATAAGCGCTTGGCGAAAGAGTTCGCGAGAATGGAAGACAAGTTTCTTACGCGCAAGTCCAATCACTTGACAGAGGAGGATATTTATTCCTTCCTTAAGAATTTCAAATACGTTGTGCCCCAGGGCTCACCAATGATGGGAATAGGAAATGATTATCTTAATGTATCTTTATCTAACTGTGTGGTTGTCGACAATCCACAAGATAGTGTTTCGTCCATTATGGACGCTGGCAAAGACCTTGCTAACTTGTTTAAACGTCGTTGTGGCGTGGGCCTTGATATTTCTGATCTGCGTCCCGAGGGTGCTCCCGTTAACAACTCTGCTCGGACTACTACTGGGGCTTGGAGTTTTGCTGATTTCTATTCCTATGTATGCAGGATGATTGGACAGAATGGCAGACGCGGTGCGCTGATGATCTCCATGGATATCCGTCACCCTGACATTGCTGAGTTCGTCAAGATGAAGCACGACCTCACCAAGGTTACGGGAGCCAATGTTTCCGTGAAGATTACGGATGAGTTTATGGAGGCCGTTGAAAAGGGAGAAGCTTTCACGCTGCAGTTCCCAGTAGAGGCAGAAACCCCTGCATATACATCTGAGATAAATGCGACGGAGCTATGGAACTCTATCATTGAGTCAGCCACCAAGACCGCAGAGCCTGGGCTTTTAATGTGGGACAATATTACTAAGAATTTGCCAGCCCATGCGTATCCAGAGTTTGAAACCAAGACAACGAATCCTTGCGGAGAAATCCCACTCTCTGCCTATGACTCATGCAGACTAATATCGCTCAATTTAAAAAGCCTCGTTAAAAATTCTTTTGAAAAAAATGCAGACTTTGACTTTAATAAGTTGCGTGAGGTAGCAGCGGTGGGAATGCGTCTGTCCGACGACTTGGTGGAACTGGAGCTAGAGAAGCTTGAAAACATTCGGAGTGTGGCCGATTCCGATGATGAAAAGGCGCTATGGACAAAGCTATATAATGCGGCCGCAAATGGTCGCCGCACTGGTTTGGGAACTCACGGATTGGCCGACGCGCTAGCGTGCCTCAATCTGGCGTATGATAGCGACGAAGCCCTTGTAATCACAGAGAAAATCTATCGGACTTTACGGGACGCTGCCTACGAGGAGAGCGTCTATCTTGCTCAAGAACGTGGCCCATTTCCGGCCTTTGCCTGGAGCATCGAAGAAAACAACGAGTTTATCCAACGGTTGCCTGAGAAACTGAAGGAATTGATCGCCCAGCATGGACGCCGCAACATTTCAATTCTGACAAACGCGCCGACCGGATCTGTTTCTATTATGTCACAGACTTCCTCGGGCCTTGAGCCGGTATTTCGTAACTCCTACACTCGTCGCCGCAAGCTATCTCACGACGAGCAGCAGCTAGAGGCTGATTTTGTGGACGATCTCGGAGATCGTTGGGTAGAGTACGAAGTCTTTCACCATAACGTCCAGCAGTGGCATGAGTGGCATCCCTTTAAGGATCCAGGAGCCCTACCGGCTTTCTTTGTAGAGGCTGATAGCATCGATTGGACAAAGCGCGTCGCTCTCCAGTCGGTAATCCAACAGTCCATTGACCACAGCATTAGCTCTACCATCAACCTGCCGAAGGGTACTGATCCCGCGCTGGTGGGCGAGCTTTACATGCAAGGCTGGAAGATGGGCCTTAAGGGCATTACCGTTTACGTGGATGGTTCGCGTACAGGGGTGCTGGTGGATAAGTGGGACACATCTGGAGACTTCCCACAACACAAGGCTCCCAAGCGGCCCATCGAACTCGCTTGCAACATTCATCACACCACCATTCAAGGCGAGAGGTGGGTCATTATGGTTGGCCTTATGGACGGCAAGCCATATGAAGTTATGGGGGGTCTATCAAATTTGATTGAGATTCCCCGCGCCAAGGCTGAGGGTATTTTAGTGAAGCATCCACGCAAATCTATGAATTCAATTTATGACTTGCAAGTGGGAACCAACGGTGATACAATCATTATAAAGGACTTGGTTAAAGCTTTTGATAACCCCAATCACAGCGCCTTTACTCGGATGATCTCGTTGGGGTTGCGTCATGGAGCAAATATACAATATGTTGTGGAACAACTTCAAAAAGATCGTGACTCGGACATGTTTAGTTTCGCCAAGTGCGTGGCAAGAGTGTTGAAAAATTATATTCCAGATGGCCAACAGGCTACGGAGAAAACCTGTACTGAGTGTGGGGTCGAAGGCCTCGTTTATGTTGAAGGGTGTGTAACTTGCACTGTGTGCGGCTTCGCCAAGTGCGGATAGAAAGGAAAAAAATGAAAACTAGTTTAGTGGTCCCTTTGGGGGCTTTAATTGCAGTAACCGGGTGTGGTTACCGGGTTACAACGTATGGGGGGCCAGCTCCCGCCGAAGAAGAGGAAGAGGTTGAGGTCACCGAAGAAACGCCGTCAGACGACGACGACTCCAGTGCACCCGTAGAGGAGGAAGAACCCCCCGAACAGCCTGAGGAGGAGCCCGAAGAGCCAGAGGAACCGGAAGAGCCAGTAGGGCTCACAGACTTCGGCCAACGAGGCCCTCATGTTGTGAGTGAAGAGGAAGCTACAGCTAGCGTAAGTGACTGCGCTAATATGGAGTATACCGCCTATGTGCCAGAGGGGGTTACCGACCCTCCCGTTGTGGTCTTGGGTCATGGCTTTGCCCGTGGTGCTGGAGTCATGGCAGGATGGGCTGACCATCTAGCTTCGTGGGGTGTGGAAGTGCTTCTTCCGACCCTATGTCATTACAATATTTTATGGGGCGTAGACCACGAAATGAATGGCCAGAACATGGTTGAACTCGGAGAATCACGTGGTGCCACTGAAGTGGTGTATGCAGGCCACTCGGCAGGAGGCCTGGCAGCTATCATTGCTGCTTCGCAAGATGCCGACTCTCCTGGCGTACTTGGTCTGGATACTACGGATACTGAGGACGCCCCCGGAGTTGCTGATTTCATCGGCCAGCAGTATGCTTCTGACGTTACTACGGGCTTCTTCCTTATGGGAGAGCCTTCGGGATGCAATGCGGAGAACAATGGCCTCGCTCTCTTTCAGATGATGGGAGACTCTCAGATTGTTAAAGTTACGAGTGCCGACCATTGTGATTTTGAAAGTCCCACGGATGTACTGTGTGAAGCTAATTGCTTGAATCCCAACGTGACGTTTACCGACCCCGAAATCCGATCAACCATTCTGACATTGGGAACAGCGGCCATTATATCGCTGGCTGACGTATCGCCCGATGGTGCTCTTCTGTGGACACCGGAGGGGCTAGAGGAGTGGACAAACACAGGACTAATACAGGAGTTATGAAATGAATTTATCACCAGTTAATAATTACCTCGTCGTTAAGACGGTCGAGGACACAGACACTGAAGAGAGTGGCATCTTGCTACCCCAGGACTACCGCTCTGTCGAGAGTCCATTCGCAGTGGTTGAGGTAATCAATTGCTCGGGAGAATCGGGGACCCTTTGGGGCACCGGATTGCAACTTGTTGTGGAAGCACACATGCTCCGCGATATTGAGCACAACGGCGAGACCTTCACGGTCATCAAGGAAAACCACGTAATCGGTATTTTGTCGGATAGTTAGACTATTTATAAGTGATGAAACTTATAATGGAAGACTGGCGTCGCTTTAGTAAAGAGCAAGAGCTGCTCACTGAAGAAGAGATGTCTCGCCGATCGGCCATGAGACGACTGGGAGGTGCGGCCGCTGGTGCGGCCGCCATCGCTACCGGGGGGACCGCGGCCCTTGCGAGCGACGACGACCTGCAAGCAATGGTTAAAAGGAAGGCTCGGGGTTTCTTGCAAGAAGCTGAGCAAACATTGGCCCAGTATTTAAAGGACAATGCAGCAGATTTTGCTGATCGAGTAGTGCCTGATATTCCTTTCGATGCTAATATTATTGAGTCGCTGATGAAGAAAACAATTGCGACGGCTATCCGTGCGAATGCTGACGAAATTGCAGAGTGCACGATGAACTTTGTTACACCAGACTTTGTAGCATCACTACAAGGGCTAGACGACGAAGAGCTTCAGCGTTACGCAGAAGAATAAATGGGATAGGTAGACTATGGTTAGACTATTTATAATACGCGGAGATATACCATGAGCAAGTTTTCAAGTTTTAAAAACCACCAGCTAATCACAGAGAACTGGAGAAAGTTCCTTAATGAGGGGCTCTATGACGTTGGTTACGAGTCGGCGATAGACAAAGTTAATGCTTTGTGGAGTAAACTCAATGATGAAGGACGCCTCGAGCCCTTGAGCGCCGCCGAGCTAGCTGCAGCAGCGCGCTTGGAGGGTGGCGAGGAAGGACTGCTTGATGAACTTGGCGGACTTGAGATAGGGGGGGTATATTGGTACCAGTCCGCCGAGGATGAGTTCACGCCAATTACGCCCGATGAGCAGGCGGCCCAGGCGGGTCGTCCGCGTCGCGAATAATAAAACAAAATACTTGACCCCTCCAATCATCGGTGCTATACTAGCACTATGATGAAACTGCCTCCTCTTGAATACACCTTCGACAACATAGTCCTTGGGTGGCGAGAGGAGGCGGTTTCGTTTGCGCGAGAGCACGGCTATCACCTGATTGTGAATAGCGACCAACGCCCATTCCACCACTTTGTTGGATACCAAGACATGAAGAATAAATGGTATGAAGGCATCTTTGACTTGGGTATGAGGTCGTTGCTACCAATTCCATTTGAGGTCCAGCGCGTCTCCCTAGATGAGGGAAGACTCAAGGTGGTCACTGACGGCAATACAAAAGTGCTTCTTACATTTGATAAGTTGCATATTTTTGATTTAGATAACTGTGGAGACTTCGGCGCTATCGAGATCATCGAAGACTATGTGGTGCATGATATGTTTGATATTACAGCCGGCTCTAGGCTCGGAGACCGTACTTTCAATATTCACGTTCGTGACAGTTTTGTGAAAGAGATTCGCTTTGTTACATCTAGCCGGATAGATCGAAATTCCCAAGGTGATTTTAAAGACGTGCTCACACGCAGTATCATTGACACTGAAGAGATAAGAAGTTTTGATTGCTCAGAAACTGTAGTCCGTATTTTTTTGGCTCGCAAGTTAAAGGAATACGGTTTCAAGCAGCCGAACGGGAGAAGCTTGACGCTTAATCATTCGTTCCGACATGCTGTAAAAAATACTTTTACACTCCAAGAAACCCCAGAGATGGACGAAAGAATAGTTTTACATGGCTAAGTTGACGATGCCTGGGGTGGTGCCCGTGGCTGGGATGCACACTGAATTTGGTATGGAGTGGGACGCCTCTCTAGTTCCGGTGGGCCCCAACTATACTGCAATCGAAGCCACTGTTTATGAATGTTTGCACGCAGGCTGTACCTCAATATGGATTGTGGCCAACGATGACGTCGCCCCCCTCTTGCGGCACAGGCTCGGCGAAGTGGCCACGGATATCGACAGCATCCAACGCGGCACTTTTGCTAAGTTTGGACAAACCAAACACATAGAAGTTCCCATTTATTATGTACCTATTCACCCTAAGCACCGAGACAAGGTGGACAATTATGCGTGGTCGGCACTTTATGGGGCGAACGTAGCGTACTGGATACACACCAAGTTTTCCAAGTGGACACAGCCGGATCAATATTATGTATCGTTCCCCATGGGCATGATGGATCCTAAAGAGGTCCTAGAGCATCGATCGCTGCTGCGGAAGAATGCTCCTTTTTACTTCTCCCATCAGGGGAAAACGGTAAAAGATGGAATCCCCCTTAGTTTTGTGATTGACCCGGAGGAGTGGCGCAGGGCCAAGCGCGTGATCACCACGAATGCCTCAGTATGGAAGGCACCTGACGAAGGCATGCCCACCGAAAAACTTCCCCCTGAGGAACGGCTAGTCTCTTTGGGGTATGAACTGGGCGATGTGTTTGGGGGCGGTCCGGCCGGAACAGAACAAGAAATGAATAGCTTTTATGACTTGACAAACTGGGAGGGGTATGGTAAATTTATATCATCGGAATTGGGGAAGAAAACCAAACGTCCGAACACAAATACTATGTATAGAGGGAGAAGTAAATGACAGAGAAAAAGATTCCTTTCGTGGGCCTGCATGCACATAGCGTCGCAGGCTCTATTTTTGATGCCATCGGATATCCAGATGAGCACATGGATTTTTGCTATGAGAACGGGGGCGAAGCACTTGCTCTCACAGACCATGGGAACATGAATGGGTTCTCGCACCAGTTTTTACACTGGCAGAAGATGAAGTCCGAAGGAAAGGAATTTAAACCTATCTTTGGAGTAGAGGCATACTTCTTGCCCTCCATTGATGAGTGGCGCGATGACTACAACCGCATTAAGGAAGACGCTAAGCTAGCGAAGTCATTGGCAAAAGAGGGAGATACTTCCGGCGCAACGGTTGAGGACGAAGAGGCCTCGAAGAAGGCCGTAAAGAACATTCTCAACCGCCGCCGCCACCTTGTGCTCCTGGCGCAGAATCAAACGGGTCTGAACAACCTGTTCAAGCTCATCTCCGAATCATATAAGGAAGAGAACTTCTATCGCTATCCTCGCGTGGACTACAAACTGCTCGACAAATACTCAGAGGGGGTTATCGCATCCTCTGCTTGTCTAGGGGGTCCGTACGCCGGGAACTATTGGGCTAACCGCGAGGAAGGCCCCGAAGCAGTGCGCGAGGCGATGAGGGAAACCAGTCGTCAGTTTGTAAAGATCTTTGGGGATCGCTGGTACGGAGAACTCCAGTGGAACAATATTCCAGAGCAGCATGAATTGAATCAGTACATTATCGAAACCTCTAAAGAGTTTGACATTACTCTTATCTCGACAGCGGACAGTCATTATCCAAACAACGAAGCCTGGAAGGACCGAGAACTGTACAAGCGCCTCGGCTGGCTTGGCAAAGGAACGCCAGCATGGGCGGAGGACAATACAGAACTGCCTGACGGTGTTGAAGAGATAGGGTACGAGCTGTATCCCAAGAATGGCAACCAGATGTGGGACGCCTATAAGTATTATTCCAAGACCGGTGGCTTTGAGTATGATGACCAGCTGGTTATGGATTCGATCACCGAGACACACAACATTGCTTTCAATAGAATTGAAGACTTTGTGCCTGACACCACAGTCAAACTTCCAGACTTCGTGGTCCCGGCAGGATTCACCGACGCCGAGGCTTTGGTAAACTATGCCTTGGAGGGGTTGCGCCAACGCGGCCTCCACGATAATAAGGAATACACTGACCGATTGCAGATGGAGCTTGATGTTATCGAGGACCGAGGATTTAGCAAATACTTCTTGACCATGAAGGCGATCTCTGATAAGGCAAACCAAGTGCAGTTGACTGGTCCTGGTCGTGGTTCCGCGGCTGGCTCTCTGGTGGCCTATGTTCTGGGCATCACTCAGATTGATCCCATCAAGTATGGACTCCTCTTTGAGAGATTCTTGCGCAAGGATGCAACAGACTATCCAGATATTGATTATGATGTTGCAGAGCCAATGGAACTCAAGGAGATGCTCATGGAAGACTGGGGCAAGAACTCAGTTGTTCCGATTTCAAACTGGAACACTCTGCAGTTGAAGTCTCTCATCAAGGACATTTCAAAGTTTTACGGAATCGAGTTTACTGAAGTCAACAAGGTAACCTCCAGTATGATTTTCGAGGCTACTCCGGCAGCCAAAGCAAAGCACGGGATCAAGGCTGGAGTTTATACTCCGACTTGGGAAGAGGTGATGGAATTGTCACCTTCCCTGCGCGGCTTCCTAGTAAAGTATCCGCACATCAAGACGCACGTTGAGGCGCTGGTCGGACAGGTTCGGTCCTGCTCCCGTCATGCGGGGGGCGTGTTGATTGCGGATGACTTGAACGAGCACATGCCGATCATTAGTTCGGGTGGTGTTCGACAGTCGCCTTGGTCGGAGGGGCAGAACGTTCGACACTTGGAGCCACTCGGGTTCATCAAGTTTGACTTGTTGGGACTGTCAACCCTCCGGATGATTGAAGGCGCGATTAGGCATATCTTAAAAAGACATCATAATAATGCGGATCCGACATTTGAGGATGTGAAAGAGTTCTATGATAAGAATCTTCATCCAGATGTTCTCGACTTTGATGATCAAGCCGTGTATAGAAACATTTTTCACCGCGCCAACTTCGCCGGTATTTTTCAGTTTACGGAACAGCGGGCACAGGAATTCTGCGCGAACGCAAAGCCGAAGTCACTAGTTGATATCTCGGCCATCACTTCGATCTATCGCCCAGGTCCACTATCCGCCAACGTGCACGAGCAATACATCCAAGCCAAGACACATCCCGGAGAAATTGATTACATCAATGAGCACGTAAAGGATGTAACCCAAGAGACCTATGGGTTCCTTATCTTCCAAGAGCAGATCGCGCTGCTTGCACACAGGCTCGGCAAAGACCTTACGCTAGACGAGGGCAACATGCTTCGGAAGGTGTTGACCAAGAAGGGCACGGGCAAAGAAGCTCGCGTTAAGAATCGCCTCAAGCAGAAGTTCATTGATGGATGCGTATCCAAGGGAATTGGTCATGGCACCGCCGACGATATGTGGGAGAGGTTTGAATACTTCTCGGGCTATGGTTTCAACAAGTCACATGCTATCTCATACTCGGCGATCTCGTTCCAATGCGCGTGGCTATACAACTACTACCCAGTAGAGTGGATGGCATCGTTCCTCGACAAGGAGCCCGAGAAGCGCAAGGAGAAGGCAATCAACATCGCGAAGTCGAACGGCTTTGAGATTGTGGAGGCAGACATCAACACCTCCTCGTTCGTGTGGGAGATTGATCCCGACAACCCGAAGCGCTTGGTTCAGCCCCTCGCAGGACTTAAGGGATTGGGAGACGCAGCTATCGAACAAATTGTCGCGAACAGGCCGTTCAATAATATTGAGGAGTTTCTGTTCCACGACGATATCGTCTACAGCAAGCTGAACAAGAAAGCGCTGGATGTACTCGTTCGGTCAGGGGCGCTAAACAATCTAATGGACGAACGGTTTACGGGACGCAAGCACTTCTGGTCTGCGGTCGCAGTCGATCGCGTGTATAGCAAGAAGAAGTTTCTGGAAAACATCGAGGAGTATAAAGACGAAGGCGACTTTACGACCGAGGAAGAGATTGATAACAAGACGACGCTCACCGGCATCTTCCCGATGCATCTGGTGATGACCGACGACGTGAGAAGCAAACTGGAGAGTTATTATGTGCCTCCCATATCGGACTATGACCCGGAGTTGGGATTGGTGTGGTTTATTCCACGAGAGATTATAAGAAAGAAGACAAAGAATGGAAAACCATATTGGATCGTTGCAGTAATTGATTCTAATTCAGTGTTGACAAAGTTTAGATGTTGGGGTATAGTAGAAGGGAAAGATCGCATTCATTTGAATCGTCCCTATATGGGTAAATTAGATTTCGATCCTGCATGGGGTTTTTCAACTAGATCGATTAGAAGAAACTTAAGATTGTTAGGATAAAGAATATCATGGCGAAAAAAAATCGAGAGCGGAAGCGCGAAGTAAGAAAGAAAAAGACTTCTATTGGAAACAGCAAGTTTACCAAGCGCGGACAACCAGGTCCCCACGGGGGCAACAAGCATTATAAGAAGAAGTATCGTGGCCAAGGTCGACGGTAGGAATCAAATCAGAAAGGATTTTTAAAATGATTTTACAATATTATATGGTACGAGGAGGAGGCCTCGTTCCGCGACAGCAGTTCCCTCCTGTCAGGGAGAACCCGAGCGACGCCGGCCTTGACTTGCGTTGGAGCCCCACTGAGGCATCAGAAACAGTATTTAAAATTGAGCCAGGAGAAAGTGTGCTCATCCCTACTGGGTGTGTGTTCGCGATTCCCCATGGTTATATGCTGGAGATTAAGAATAAATCCGGCATCGCCCATAAGAGGCAACTTTTGGTGGGAGCTTGTGTGGTGGACAGTGGATATGAGGGAGAGGTGTTTGTTAATCTCCACAACGTAGGCACGGAGACCCAGTTCTTGTCACCCGGCGACAAGGTGGCACAAGGGGTGGTGGTCCCTGTCGTCCCGGTACGGTTTGTCTGCTCTCAAAGCCCTGACATTTATGATTGGTGTCCCATTACAATTTCTAATCGTGGTTCGGGCGCCCTCGGAAGCACTGGCGAATGAAGGCTTCCAAGCGCCCTAAGATACGCAAGGTAAACACCAAGAGGCGCAAGCAGATCCGTAAGGAATTAAACAAAGTCCTCGCCGAGCAGGCGGCTGCAATGCTAAATCATCCGGAAGAGTGTTGCTTGTGTGCGACACCTTTTGAAAGAAACAAAACCACAGTGCAGTCCTGGCATGTTACTGTTAAAGAAGACCGAGCCCTCCTCACTTGCCCTTCCTGTTGGGAGCAGGTTGAAACCCTTGCGGCCGAGAGGATGGGAAAATGAAAATTAAAGAAGCCTTAGCATATGATGATGTTCTGTTGGCGCCTCAATACTCAGACATCCGGAGCCGTTCAGAAGTAAGCATTGGGAGCCACTTCGACGGCCCCTATGCTTACGTCCCTTTGCGGCTGCCTATCATAGCCAGTCCAATGGACACCATTTCAGAAGAGGAAATGGGAGTGGCGATGTGGCAAGAGGGAGGCCTCGCCGTGGTGCATCGGTACAACACAATCGAGCGCCAAGTAGAGATAGTAGATCATGTTATTAGTTTATGTCAAGCGAATGCGGGCGCCGCGATAGGCACATCGGGAGACTATTTAGATAGAGCGACAGCCCTTTATGATGCGGGCGTGCGAATCCTATGTGTGGACGTAGCCCACGGGCACCACATATTAATGAAAGAAGCACTTCATGAATTGCGTGAGGTCTTTGGGGATGCCGTTCACATCATGGCGGGCAACATCGCAACCTTGGAGGGTTACAATGATTTGGTCGATTGGGGAGCCGATAGTGTGCGCTGTAATATTGGCGGCGGTTCTATTTGTTCAACTAGGATACAGACTGGCCATGGTGTTCCGGGCCTTCAGACAATTATTGATTGTGCTAAATCAGAAAGGGGAGCGCCCATCATTGCTGACGGAGGAATACGGAACTCTGGTGATATTGTCAAGGCTCTGGCGGCTGGCGCTGACTTCGTTATGCTTGGGTCTATGCTTGCAGGTACTGATGAAACTCCTGGAGACATAATCAACACGCGAGAGGGTAAGTTTAAGTCCTATCGCGGAATGGCCAGTAAGGACGCCCAGGTTGAATGGCGCGGCAAGACTGCATCTCTTGAAGGGATAGCCACAACGGTGCCCTGCAAGGGTCCGGTTGCCCATGTACTCGAAGAGTTGGAGCGTGGCATTCGCAGCGGCCTCTCGTACAGCGGCGCCCGAACGATCCGCCAGCTTCAAGCAAAGGCGCGCTTTATTCGCCAGACCGGAAGCGGCCAGGTAGAAAGTACAACCCACATCTTGCAATGAAAAAGACAATCCCTGCAACCCATTCGAAGCTTACGTTCTTTTTGGACTCGAAGCTTCATGAGAATCTAAAAATCAGACTCCACTATGACCAAATCAAAACTCAGAGTGAGTTTTTCCGGTACTGCGTGGAGTCCTACTTGTCGCAAGACAAATTGTTTATGGAGTTCTTGGATGATTACAAGATCAACAAGAAAGTACAATCTAAGCGCCGAGCAAATCAGTCACGAAAGTTACGTGAGAAAGGACAGAAGCTTTTACAAGATCTGGCCCTGACAGAGGAAGAAGTTGAAAATATATTTGATTTACTAGAAGAGGAGCTACCAGAGCTATGAAAGAATGTGTCAAGAAATGTGTGATAACAAAACAACCATGTGTCAATACCGATTGCAGGCTGCATATCGATTATCCTGAAGACCTAAACTGTACGTCAGTGGCCACCAAAAAACATGGGCCCCTTACTTTAGAGGAGATTGGCAAGCGCCATCAGATCAGTACTGTACGCGCAAAACAGATTGTGGACAGCGCCCTGGCCAAATTAAAAAAGAGATTAAAGCTACAAAATACTATTTAAAAGTAGCATATTTCGCGAATAATGTTAGGAGATAACCGATTATGTCAAATAAGAATCTATTAAACGAATCTCAGGTTCGTCAATTTATGAAGTTAGCGAGACTGGAGCCCCTGACTCCTGGTTTTGTGGACGGGCTTACTGAGAAGAAGCTTGCTCACGATAGCAAAGCCTTTCAGGACATTTCTGCCGACGAGGGAGGCACCCATACCGCTCACCAGCAAGGCGCTGCAAGTCATGAGGCTGCCGAGGAAGACGAGCGTGATGAGGAGCACGGCAGGTGGGGTACGCGTACCGAAGGCAACGAAGCACAGGAAACTACCGAGGAGGACTCTCTTGAAGAGCTTCGCACCGGCAAGACCGGCGCCTTGGGTCCGAAGAACGGTACCGCCAACCCTGGCCATGGCCGCGGCCAAGGCGAAGCTGCTGATGGCTCCCTCTTTGAGGAGGAAGACCTTGAGGCGCAAGACCACGACCTTGAGGATGCTGAGCACGACATGGATCACGCCGAGGATCTTGAGGACGACGCCGCCGAGGATCTTGGCGACGTGGGTCTCGACGCTGCTCCCGCAGAAGAAAGTGGAGCGATGGTTGACGTGGATCAATTCCTCGACATCCTTAAGAGTGCACTGGAGAGTGCGGTCTCGGAGATCACCGGAGAGCCTACCGAAGTTGAGGTCGCCGACGATGTGGGCGAAGTGGAAGACGAGGTCGAAGCTGACGTTGTGGACGACGGCGAGATGGACGTTGAGCTGAGCGCCGAAGAAGAGGTAGAACTTCAGGAAGATGAGACTGCCGCAGCCAACAATGAGTTGGTTGAGCGCATCACCAAGCGCGTGGCTGCCCGTATTTTGAAGAGTGCTCTTGCTGCGAAGAAGTAAAAATAACGCTTGACTTTCAAGCTATCCTAACATATACTAAAGGCTGTGGGTCCAAACCCACGGCCTTTTTTATTTGGAGTTAATATGCATGAGGTAACGAATCAAGATTTAATGATCTTCGTGGTGCTGGGTTTTGGCGTCGGCGTTTTTACAAGCTTTTATTTAACACGCTTTTTTGAAGTGCTTCACATGTGGCGTCTATTTCGCGAGGTACTAAGTTATTTGCTTTTGATGTGCTTGAAAATTGTTGAAGAGGTATCCTTCCTCGAAGAAGTAAAACAAAAGCACCTGCGACAAGCTGACTTTAGTGCTCAGCAGATTCGACAGTTTAAAGAGGTGGACGAAAGAACCTTGACAAACTGGAAGGACTCAGTTATACTAGCATTAGTAAGTAAAGCACCGCCTACCTTCCGTACCATGATGCCATTCACGAACTGGGACGAGGCAATGCGATTTCTTAATCAAACACTTAAGCAGGAGGATTAAATGAAAACAATTGATGAGGAAGAAGAGGCTCCGAAGGAGGCCCCAAAGAAGACAGAAGATGGTGATATACATTTTTCCCTAGAGGATATTCCCGAGGGTCCCCCTTTGATGGGACTTGTGGGTGACCTCACAGAGGAATCATCTCAGCAACTTGCCATGTCTTTGTTGACCCTAAACGGGGGAAGCGTCTTGTCGACGCCTGAAGACATTGAGGACCCCACAGACATCGAGTTTTTTATCTCGTCGGGGGGAGGATCGGTTAATGATATGTTTGCGGTGTATGACTTGATGCAGCTGGTGAAAAAGAACAGAGACATTGCTACGTTTGGGTACGGAAAGATTGCCTCGGCAGCGGTACCTCTCCTAGCCGCGGGTACGAAAGGAAAGCGGTACGTAGGAAAACATGCACGCCTGATGTTGCACCATTGTGCTACTAACGCCAGCGGCCCTCATCCCAACATTCGATCCAGTTTTGATGAGCTTAAAAAAGTTGAAGACATGATGGTGGAAGTGCTCGCAGCGGATACCAAATTGTCGGTCGGAGAGATATATAATATGATCTCGCGAAACACCGATGAATATTTCTCAGCCCAGGAAGCATTAGAAATGGGTATTGTTGATAAAATCATCTAATTAGTATTAGCTTACGAGGGTACCCCCATGGATATTGATGCATTAGTAGAGAGCTTTTATAGTAGCTCCGAAACAGAAGACTTGATTAACGAGGTGATGAAGCTTCTCCTCGTTGAAACTCAATCACGAAAGATAGCTTTGAGTTGGGATGGAATTCCCGACATTCCCATTTCTGAGATTCCCTGGTCGGATGTGAAAACTGTTGAGGGTGAGGGGGCTGACATCGACGGCCCACAACGTCAACAATTGATGCAGTTCCTTGATGACATCCAGGGCGATGACCTTAAAGACAAGATCGACGGCATCGCAAAGTTTTACGATGCTGATGTTTCCCAGCTGACTGCAGCTGCGGAAGGACTATCCCCCAAAAAGCAGATCTCTTACGCTCTGGGGTATCTCACTTTCTTTAAGACCCTCACGAAGATCATAGCACACTTTAATGCTTCTTCGGCAGGCTTCTCTTTTGAAGCTTTCCTGGGAGTGTTGCTGGGTGGCAAGCAGATCCCAGCGAGCGGAGCAGACACAATTGCGGATCTGGTGGATCAAAAGGGCGTCCCCATTAGCCTTAAGCTTTACACCGCAGGGCAACTTAAAGTGGGTGGTAGCTTTACCGACCTTGCCAACGACTTGCGTAAGTATGGACAGATGCAGTACGTGGCTGTCACCAAGACCCTCAATGATGAGAAGACCTCCGGAACTTTAGACTTTTATCGTTTTAATTTTACTCTTGAGAACATAGCGAACATTCTTGTTAATGCGGGCTTGCATAATCCCGAGGTTATGCAGCTTCCTGCTGCCTTTGTGTCCAACCCGGCCGGCTTTGAGGATATTGAAATCCCGGCCCCCCCTAAGATGGAGGAGTTGGTTAAAATTTATGAAGATAGGGTTAAAGAATTGGGGCGCAAATATCCGGAAGAGGTATTAATCAATGCCATCGCCGCCGTCGGGCTTCCCGAAGATACCTCCATGCTTAAGGGACAGAAGAAGATCTTCGGCCGCGATGAGTTGCCTAAAATTCGCAGCCCCAAGGTTTCTACTAGCGGCAACATCAAGCTAGCCCTTCGCATGGGTCTATTGCCCGAGGAGCCCCCTCCTTTCCCGACCAGTACGTCCAAGAAGCCAGAAGCCGTGGCTGCGCGAGAAGAGTGGATGGAAACATATGGAAAGCGCATCGGGTTGGCGCTAGACGTTTACAACAACGTGGTTGCAACTGCCTACAACGATGTGGTTGAGGCCACTAAGCGCAATATCGCCGCACGACAAGAGTTAATCAGTCGAGCCGGTGGTGAGTATCTATCGCCGGAGGAGTCGGCAGCTGCCTACAACGAGTTGTCTGACGGTCTAAAGAAGAAGGCGCTCCTCCTAACCCACGGTTATGTTAACACGGATCAGTTTGATCTTACGGAACCTCGCGTTCTAGGAATCCAGAAGCTTGCCTCCGGGAAGGCGATCGGTGACGCTGATGAGAAGACCGAACAGGCGCCAATCACGGAGGCACAGGGTGCGGGTTCTGTGGGGATATTCCCTGCAGGCCAGGAGCAGGTAAAACTTGGCTCCATTGAGGTGGGACAAGAAAAGGTGGTCGCTCTCTTAGAGAAGGTTTCTGAAATCATTGATACCTCTGTCTTTGAAATCTTCGAAGAGCTTAAGAGACTAACTACCAACATTCAGGCTTACTTTGGCAACAATCTAGAAGATGACAAGCTAGCTACGGCAGCCATCGATGCATCTGAATCTATTGGTACAAAAACCGCAGCACTGGCTGACGATGAAGAATAAAAATAGTTTGACATTTCAAATAAGTATGTTATAATAAACAATAGATGAAAGAGAGGTGACGTGTGCCTAACTGTAAATTTGAGAGTCGCTCGGACTTAAATGCGAAAGTGTTGAGAGGAGTCAATACGTTGGCTGATACCGTTGCGACCACCCTGGGCCCCAAGGGTCGGAATGTTATTTTGCATCAGCTAGGGAAAGACCCTATTATTACAAAAGACGGAGTGACTGTCAGCGAATTCGTCCACATGGATGATGAGTTTGAAAATGCTGCAGCGCAGATTATTAAACAGGCGACCGCACAAACCAACACAATGGCCGGGGATGGAACAACAACCGCCACGGTCCTCGCGCGCGAGATTCTAGTAGGCGCCCAGCGCTACATCACGGCGGGAGCATCCCCCACCGAACTTAAGCGTGGGATTGATGCGGCAGTGCTCGATCTCACCTCTGCCCTTCAGTCAGCGGCTATACACATTGAAACTCTAGATGATGTAGAGAACATCGCCACCATCTCTGCGAACAATGATCGAACCATTGGCAGGCTCGTTGCAACGGCGGTCGACAAGGCAGGCAAGGATGGGGCGATCACGATTGAAGAATCAAAAACAATCGAAACCTCTCTGGATATCATTGAGGGCTTCCGCATCGAGGCAGGCTACGCGGCCTCAGCGTTTGTAACCGACGACCGCCGCGGCGCAGCCCACTACGATTCGCCGCTCTTTTTGATTACGGATGCGAGGATTGAGACAGTCGATCAGATTTTGCCGGCCCTGGAATTAGTATCACGCGATGGTCGCCCCTTGGTTATCATTGCCGAGGACATTCAAGGCCAAGCCTTGGCAGCCCTGGTAATGAATACGGTTCGCGGGTCGATGAAAATCGCAGCGGTGAAGGCTCCTTTTTATGGAGACAGGCGCCGAGCTATCTTGGCCGACGTGGCCCTCAGCACCGGTGCAGAATTCTTTTCGACCGATTCGGAAGTGCGACTCCGAGACATTGAGCTAGCGCATTTTGGACAGTCTCGATCGATTGATATTACCAAAAGCACTACTACCATTATCGGAGGGAAGGGTGATTGCGAAGAGATCGAGCGACGTATCGAGTTGCTGAAAATAGAACTTACCGAAACAGATGATATGCGAGAGTGTGACAAGATTCAAGAGCGCATTACCAAGCTTGGTGCTGGCGTTGCCGTGATCCGTGTTGGCGCTCCTACGGAGGTCGAGATGATTGAAAAGAAGCATCGGATTGAGGACGCCCTGGAGGCAGTCAAATCGGCACAGCTAGAAGGGATGGTTCCTGGTGGAGGCGCCGCGCTTTTGCGCGCCGGTTCTGTGTTGGAGAAGACCACAGTCGAGAACGACGATCAGCAACTAGGAGTAGATATCATGAAGGCAGCAACTGCCGCACCTCTCCGACAGATGGCCACCAACTGCGGCCTCTCGCCGGACTTAATCGAAGCCAAAATTCGAAAGGCGCCGAAAAATCGCGGCTACAATTTTCGGGATTTTGAGGTAGTGGATATGTTTAAAGCGGGCATTATCGACCCTGCGAAGGTTACACGCGTTGCTTTACAAAATGCTGCATCGGCGGCTGGCACATTAATAACAACTTCGCATGCTATTGTAGAAGTATAGGGCTATTTATAGAAGCCCGGGAGATCGCCACCTATGTCAGATGAGGAACAAAGCCAGCAGCTTACCGTCATGATGACGGAGATTGCGACGAAGATGCAAGTTCTGCTGGATAAGCAGGATGAGCTAGCCGAGAACATATCTAAAATTAAAGAAGCCGTATACGATCCTGACAAGGGATTATATGCCAGACTGAGCAAGCTCGACGCTCGTCTAGATGCTTTGGAGGCCTGGAAAAACAATAATACTAAGATTTTATGGATTGTTATAACGGTCGGAGTTGGCCTCGTTTTGTCCACCACCTGGCAGGCAGTCTTTTAAAAAGGAGAAAAGAATGAGAGTAAAGCTATCTTACACAGTTGAAGAAGAAGATATTTTAAGCGAAGCGGCAAAGATATTAAATATGTCATCGGATGACATGCAACAAGCCCTCGATTTATTTAAGCACATACCTAAAGAATTACAGGGAGACCCGGACGCTGGTGAGGTCCCCAACACTTTAAAAGTATTGAATATGATAGAAGAATATCGCCAATGTTTGTTGAGCTTGGATCTGCGATTTTCTGAGGTGGCCGCGATTATAGAGGGATATGACAAGCACGTTCGTGTCGATGGCCCTCCTGATGAAGCCCCCCCACCGCCGATGGAGTCGAAATAGGAATGCCGATGCCGCCTCAAGTTGGTGATTTGGTGCATGTACCTCAGGCCGTCGAACTCATAGAACATACGATTCCCCCCGAACAGGACCCCCAGCTTACAATTCCCTTGCGTGTCGTCGTAACTGATTCCCCGACAGTCGGAATAGTTACAGATCTCTTTGTGCGCGAAGGATATGTGCGCATGTTTTGTGATGGGGATATGTGGTCGGTAAAGCCCGACAGTCTGTACCCCCTGAAGGGAGAGCCCAGTCGATGATTAGATTTATAGAAGTGATAGGAGAAGTGGATTCCGCACAGCTTAGCTTAGGGGAAGTATGGATCAATGAAGCTTATGTAGTGAGCGTACGCGAAGCACGCGGCTACCGTTCGTTACTACAAGAGGGGAAGTTGCCCGCGGACCTGAACGAGGCTCACTCCTTTACAACCGTTGTTACCAATAATGGTCATAGCACTCAGAGTCACGTGGTGGTGGGGAGTCCCATGTCCGTGGCCAAGCGGCTTAAGCCTACTCCGTCCACTCTGCTAAAGGGGTAAAGAATGCCTGGACCACGCAACAGCAGTATTATTATAAAGCCGTGGGGCAGTGAGGAAACGTGGGCCAATACGTATTATGCAATGGGCCGGCGCCTAACGATTAAACCGGGCCATCGCCTCTCTCGCAAATATCACCGCACTAAAGACCTCAGCGTTAGCGTGCTGGAGGGGACGCTGATTGTAGAGGTGGGCCCCCTGATGAAGGACGCCCCTGTTAGTCAGGTGAGCCTGAGCCCAGGCGAGGGGTACTTTTTAGAAGCGGGCACCATCCATCGCTTTTCTGCGGGCCCCGACGGCGCTCAAATTTTGGAGCTTTCCAGACAAGGCGCTTATGATGCCGTTCGTTTGGAAGACGACTACCGCCGAATTAATTCGGTACCGAGCCGCGTACCTCAAAGCGATAAATAATACTTTCAGGCCTTGACAACAAAATCTCCAGTGTTATAATACACAATGTAAGCGGTACAGCTTACCATTTTAAGGAGATAAAATATGTACCCCGTTCTTAGTAACAACCTACTGCGCAATCAGCGCGCCCTGCTGGACACTGTGTTCGGCGAGGATTTTTTCAGCACCCCTGCCTCTGGTGTGATTGATGATTATTCGGTGCGCACCAATGTGACCACCACTGATGAGGAGTATCGTATCGATGTCGTTGCTCCGGGTCTCGATAAGAGCGACATGAATGTTAAGGTTGAAGGCAACCAGCTTTATGTTTCTTATGATAACGAGAATACTGATAAGACTGAGCGAGTTTACTACCGTTCGTTCACTCGCTTCTGGAAGCTTCCGGCTGACGTCGACGCAACCGCCATCCGCGCCGACTATAAGCAGGGCATTCTGTCCGTCTTTGTTCCCCGCGAGACGGCGCCCACTACTTCCATTGATATTGCCATTAAGTAATATAGGGAACTAATTAGAGTTGATGTATTTACGTCAATCTAATAAATGGAAAGAATGGTTATTGCAGGAGGCGATCGAACAAGCTGCCGGTTTGCCTCCTGTAGTAACCCAATTTCTAAGACAATTAGACCACAACCTTGGTCCCGTCGACGGCACACACCTGACCTGGATCGGTAAAAGCGTCAGAGAGCAGCGTCACCCCCAATTATTTACGCGCGAAGAGCTTTATGAAATCAGGCGCCACCTTAAGCAAGCGGTGGATATCACCCGACAGAAGCGCGGAATTGACGACAACGAAGTCTTCGGTGAGCTTTGGGCCGAGGCTCTTGCCCCCCTGATAAAGTTCAGGGCAGAGATTGATAAGCAAAGCCCCAACATTACTGACATAAAGAGATTCAAAAAGAGCTTTCTGAAGAACCTGCGTAAGTTGGAAATTGAGCCCGAGTTTATAAAATGGCTTGATTCTTACGTTGACGAACGCATGGAAATAGGCGTACGCAATCACTTTCAGGAGTGGATTAAGCCCATCATGGCGCTCCTGAAGGAGGATCCTCTGTCTTACGATGACTTACGAGAAGAGAGCGGACTGGAAATGGCTGCTATTGCTGCCGCAGAGATCGCGGCCAATCCCCCCAAAGCCAAAGAGCAAATAATCCACGAGTTTGATAACGGATATTTTTGGTATGATATTAGAAGTAATCACTGTGATTTTGAAGCCAAAAAGATGGGGCACTGTGGTAAGGGGGAACATGGGACCTTAGTTTCTTTGCGCAGCGGCGAAGGACGAAGTGTCAAACCCATGATCACTATGGACTTTGACGGTAGCGCTATCTATCAAATCAAAGGCAAAGCCAACAAAGCCCCGGCGGAAAAGCTCTGGCCTTATATTCACTGGTTTATTGAGAACATGGGCGTTGAACGTATTCTTGAGGATGGCCGCGGCAGTGCTGACGGCGAAGGTTTTTTCAAGCTGCTACAGCACCTTGTTAAAAAGTATGGTAAAGAAGGGACGAAGCAAATCAGGTTCGAGGAGTCGTGGACCGAAGAGGCCGACGAACTACTTAATCAATTTGAGCCCACTATTGAAACCAACACTCAAACCTTCTTAGAATTGGATCGCGCTGAGGAAGGCGGCGATGGTGAGGTGGGTGTTGTGCTGCGACACCAAGTTTTCTGGCCCGTTAAAGATGCCATCGTAGATGAAGATGCGGATCGTTTAACTTGGGAGATCAAGCAGGATGCCCAGGCATATGCTAACGACACTCTTTATCCCAACCCGCGCGTTCTCCGCGCCGATGTCTTTCCGCGAGGCGTTCAGGACGGGTATCCTGAGTCCGCCGTGCTTCGTATCGAGCTTTATTGGTCAGATTCCTTTGAGCCCAAAGATCTCAACAATGACGAGCAAGTGAAACACGAGGTGGGGCGCCTCTTAGAATTCCTAGACGAAGTCCAACACATTTCCCAGTGGCTCGTCAATCCGACCGCGATACGCCCAGATGCCGAGTTTGATTACGGAGCGTTCAAAGAACGAGTCCGAAAGAGACTAGAGGCATACGGTGTTTACCGCGACCTTCCCGCACGGACTGACGGGGATGCGCCGCAGACGGACCTCCAATCGTTCGCGGGTATACCTATCCTGCGCCGAGCGGAGCCCGAGGGGGAAGCCGAGACGGATCTCCCCCTCCAAGAGTGGCGCATTATACAGCGTTGGTCTAAAATTATTAAATAAAATCATAATCTTCGCCGTTAAAGAGTTGCTGCTCCCTAGTTACTAGTAGACAAAAGGGTTAGAAAGGACTCAAGGTTGTATGCACAAAAATAGCGTCCCACGGGAGTATGCAGGTATAGATACCCTTATGTAGTGATGAAGTAACCTAACACGGAGGTCTATTCGTGCGTAGGTGGATTAAAAATTTAGTAGTTATAACTTCTTTACTTTTAGTAAGTTGTAGCACCCCCCTTGTATCCACAGATACTTCCCCTGCGTCTTCTAATAATTCTGATTTAATTGAGACCGAAGCTCTTTCGGCCCCCATTGAGGTGCAAACCGTATTTGGAGAGGCCCTCGAAGTATTTGATGCTCCCAATCTTTCTCTTAGCGAACAGCGCGCCCGCCAGGCTGCGGTAAAAGTTCGTTCACTACTACAAGACGGCCACGGATCAGGAACATATATGATCGCCTACGGCCGGCGCATTGTCGTCACTGCCGCTCACGTTGTCCGGAGCGAGAGCGTCATGGCAATCGACGGTCGAGATGGTGAGTCGGTCGTAGGCAAGGTCGTCTTTGTGGACGACGATGTAGACTTGGCGTACATTGTGGTACCCGAGATGGAGACACGTACGGCCATTCGTTATCGCCCTGAGCGCAAATACGACGAGCGATTGATTGGAAGTAAGCTTACTTACACTGGTTTTCCCTCTCATCATGACCTATTAACAATTCGTGGCTACGTGGCCGCCTTAGAACAAAAAATGATTGTTACAAATATGTTTGGCTGGTTCGGCTCGTCTGGATCCGGTGTTTATGATCCTCACGGTCGCTTTGTGGGGGTGGTGTCTGGCGTAGACGTCGGGCGCTTTGGCTTTGGGTTGCGTATCCCGCTGGAATCTATTGTGTGGGTTGCCCCGGCCAGTCAGATTGATCACCAAATGTTAAAGGTGCGCATTAAGACAGCCATCCTACCAGACACCATAAACGCCTTCCCAGGCGCCGCCGCACCTAGGCGGGGAGGCCTACAGGATTAGGGCCATGAAACGCTTCTTTGTACTTCTGGCAATCTTGGTATTAGTGGGGTGCATCGAAGGAGACTATGCTCTCTACAACTTACACGAACCTCCTCCTGCAGAAGTGATCGAAGTTCCTGTAGAAGTTGAAGTTCCTGTAGAAGTTATAGTTGAAGTTGAAGTTCCTGTAGAAGTTATAGTTGAAGTTCCAGGCGAAGGCGGCGACGTCTGGATTGATTCATTCGAGCAGCCCTTCACGATGGACGGTATTGACATCGTGTGGCTTATTGACCGCTCCGGGTCGATGCACCAGCACGCCGCGTCCGTGGTGGCAGGAATTGAACAAATGATGCTGTCTCTTCCCCCGGCCGGTTGGCGACTGGGAATCACCACCACCGCATGGCAGAACGCAGCTTCAGCTCAAGATTTTCCTCTCGTCCCCGGCGACAGTGTGCAAGACGCTTGGGACGCCTATAACAACCTGGGCAACCACGGATTAGAGGCGGGCTTCGATGCATTGTATGCCTACCTTCTAGAAAATACATATAATCAGTCGTGGCTGCGTCCCGATGCCGGCCTTTTGGTTGTTTTTGTGAGCGATGAAAATGAGCAGAGTCATCGAGACTTCGCGTCTACCCCGGCAGGTCTATCTGATTTTATCAATTGGTATGGGATGCAACGCAATTCGGTTTTCTTGGCCAGCATAGTTAACGTTGATTCGACCCTCAACGAGTGCGCCTGGCATGTACCTCCATATTATGTGGGAGATCGCTACATGGACGCTACCAACGCTTTTGGGGGTGTCGTGGTAGATATCTGTTCCGAAGACTGGGCCCCTGGAGTCCAGGCCGCCACTGCTCAGGTTCAGCCCCACGAAGAATGGCCCCTAACCCACGTACCCATTGAGGACACGTTGATAGTGTTTGTAGATACTGTGGAGTTCGCCGATTGGTCTTATAATGCGCTAAATAATAGTGTGGAATTTGCGACTATTCCGCCCGAGGGTTCATTGGTGGAGATAGGATATGTAATAGATCATCAAGGCGGCGACGATGATGACAGCGCCGGCGACGATGATGATTCGGCAGGGAGTTGACTAATTATGAATAATAAAGAGGTACTTGTTTTGAAAGATAAATGGAATCCGGGAGCCCACGAGGTTCCCACAGCCCGAGCACTGGAAATGGTGGAAGTTAATGATGCAGAGTTTAGAGAAACGCCCTTCCCCCTTTCCCTGGAGACACAAAAAAGATTATTAGAATTAATCTACCGACGAAAATCAGGTATAATTACTAGACAGGAGTTGATAAATGTTCTCTATAATCAAGAAGATATTGAACCGGGCAACATCATTCGATGCGTTATCTAAGCGTATCACCCAAATAGAAGCCAAACTAGAAAGATTTGAAAAGCTGGCCGATGAGAATGAATCATTGTGGCAGTACTTGGATGAGCAGAAGGAAATGGATAACCTATTTGTAGGAACGGCCGAAGAGTTCGAAGAAGAGTTTACGGATATGATGCTTCGTAACATGAAACCCCATGGCGATGCGTAACCGTGTCTATCTTTTTGATGTGGACGGAACACTAACCCCGCCGCTCACCGAAATCAATGATGAGTTCGCTGACATCTTTTTAAGATGGGTGCACGACAAGAAGCGCCACGTTTATTTGGTGACAGGTTCCGACATTGCTAAGACCAAGCGCCAACTCTTTAGTTCCTTTATAGACCAGTGCGCGGGTATTTTTACGTGCTCAGGGAATGTGTACTATTCCAAGGGTCGTAAAATTTATGAAAAGAAGCTTGAGTTGCCTGATGATTTTATAGACAACTTGGAGCTATATCTTGAACATGGCACTTCGTGGCGTAGGAAGACAGGGCGCCACATTGAAGTGCGACCCGGAATGGTCAATTTTAGTACGGTAGGGAGAAACGCGTCTCCTAATCTGCGGGAAGCCTACGGCAGATGGGACTTCCACTCTCGGGAGCGAGAGGATATTGTTGATTATATTCAGGGGATCTATCCGGATTTTGAGGCCTCTATTGGGGGCACCATTTCTGTTGATATTTATCCCGCGGGGTGCAATAAAGCCCAAGTGGTTGAAAAGATCCACGAAGTCCACGGTACCGATGTCGAGATGATCTTTACTGGGGATCGCAATGTTCCAGGGGGTAATGATTGGCCACTGGCGCAGGCGTTGGAGAAGTTACCGGGCTCTAAGTGGTTCCAGGTCGAAAGTCCAGCAGAAACGCGTGCCCTAATAGAGGGTAACGAACTATTTATATAAGTATGAAAAACTATATTCGCATGTTTAATGAATTTTTGCTGGAGGCGGATGACCCATCCTACTATCAGGAAACCTTCTATTTTACCATGCTTATCACCATGACCAAGGATAGGGGCGGCTCACGTGATGAAACAAAAAATGATATCCGGGCCCTTCCCGAGGTTCTCACTGTTACTTTAGTAGAGCCTGAAAAGGGCGGCATCCAGAAAGACTTGGGCACCAAGTATCTTTCTACGCTAAAGTGCCACGTACGTAAACCACGGGATCTGAGCAAAGAAGTGATGATGAAGAGAATTGTTAAAAGCTGCGCCCGCTTGACCGGAGTGTCAGTTCTGCGCTACAAGGAGAAAAAACCAAAGCAACGCAAAAAAGCTTTCCACGGGTCTTACAAGATTACGGAAGAAGCTTCTTATCAGAAGTCGCCTGCTCGGATTGCACGCAACAAGCGCGGCTTTGATCGGCTTACCCAAAAGGGGCCTAATGATTCCGGACCCTACAAAGCCCTCAAAGATGATCCTGATTGGGAATCGGCACCTCCTGGTGCGGAAGGCGGGGGAAGCGCCCCGGCTCTCGAAGAGGATCGGGATGCGAAGTCTCGCTCAAAGGGTTTGAAAATCAAAATTCACCCCAAAGATGAGTATCTTACCTTTAGTGTCCACGATAAGTTGAACCCTAAAATCTGGAACGCAGACCATCAGCTGCGCCCTGGCGTCCGGGGAGCACTCCAGGCGATCGTCGACGAATTTATGTTAGGATTAGACTTGGATATTGATATAAAAGATGTTATAATAACTGGGTCGATCGCAAACTATAACTGGTCTAAGTATTCGGATATTGATCTGCATATTTTGGTTGATTTTGCAGAAGTGAATGACAATGAAGATATGGTAAAACGATTTTTTGATTCAATACGCTCCAACTGGAACAAGTTGCACGACATTCGTGTCAAAGGCCATGAGGTAGAGATTTATATTCAAAATGAACATGAACCTCACGTTTCGACTGGCGTCTACTCGCTATCAGAGGGAGAGTGGCTTACTGAGCCCGTGATGGAGAGGCCCTTGATAAACAAGCGAAGCGCTAATCGTAAGGCAGAGGGTATCGAAAAAGAAATCGATAAAGCCGCTCGGCGCCTAGAGAGGGGCGATGTTGATGGCGCTCTCGATGTGTCGATGGCCATACGGGAAAAAATCAAAAACATGCGGAAGGCCGGCCTCGAAGCTGGTGGCATCTTTTCGCCGGAAAACTTAGCGTTTAAAATTATGAGACGCTCCGGCGCCATCGGCAAATTGCACGATACCTACACTCAGGCTTATGATTTGTCTTTGAGTGTAGATCAATGATTAAGATAAGGATGAAGAGGATAGATAAAAAAGGAGGAGCAACCGTGGTTTTGCTCAATAGCGACGATGAAACATTAATCTTGTTGCGTCCGGCTGCAGCGCACTGGGCGCCCGGAAAGTGGGGGCTTCCTGGAGGAAAGATTGAGCCAGACGAGAGTCCTGAAGATGCCGCAATCCGAGAAACTCAAGAAGAAACCCAACTTGTGGTGAATAATTTAAAAGAAATAGCTGTGCGACTCCCTCCCAAGGACTTTGAGGACGAAGGAGTGTGGGGGTTCTATACCAGAGACTATGCGGGTGACATTGAAATTGATTATGAACATGAAGACTATATATGGGTAGGGCGGGACACTATAGAAAATTATTCTCTTGCGCCAGGAGTTTTAAAAATGTATGAATGGGTATTAGAAAATGAGTGACGGAGACAATGTCGAGGAAGAAAAGCAAGAAACCATCGCACAGGCCAAAGAACTCAAGCCGAAAAAGTTACCGCGCCTTGCACCCGAGGGCATTCGAACTTTTACAGTAGCACGTCAATATGATGAGACGGGAGTATCGGGCGAGGGGGTTGTGATTGAGGGGGTGACTTTAGCGACTGGCCAGTGTGTCGTACATTGGTTGTACCCTCCTCCTCGCGGCGGTATTGCTATCTTTGATTCAATGAACGATTTCATTAAGGTGCACATTTTGCCGCACCCCTCCAACCGTACGATCATTACTTACGATGATGGCGAACAAGAGAAGTTTGGACTATTTAGTGATGAGGAAAAGCCAGATAATGAAAAAGATTCTGACTGAAGAGAGGCTTCTTGAACTTGCTGGTTTGCGTCAAGAAGCTCCCCGTACTGATACCCAAGCTCTGGAGCCAGGTTGGCGCGCTGCAAGAGGTCAGGATAAAACAGTTGCCCTCAGCCCTGTTGAATTTCAGCGTGAACTAGCGAAAGAGGTTGATTTAGAAAATTGGTCTGAAGAAAAGATAGAACAAGCGTGGCGCCGCTGGTCTGCAGAAAAGCGAAAGGCTGAGGAAGCGAATAAGCCTCCCCCTCCTCCGGCATCCGTCGTTGCACCCACAGCTAAGGGTCCGTCCCCCGATCAGACTCTCTCGTTGGATGCGGTTGAAGACCCGACTGGTTCAGAGTTTCGGGAGAAATGGAAGGGCAAAAAGTATACTGAGTCAGAGCGCTTGTTTCGGCATTTTTTCGGTAAGTATGATGACGACGCGCTAGCATACATGATGCATAACGACGACAGTCTGGAGGATATAATCAGATCGCTCTACGGCTGGCAACATCCTCGTTGGCGCGAAGAGGGGATCCAAACGCCTGCGACTGACACTATTAAAATAGCTCAGGAATTTGAAAAAGAAAGAAAACCTATTGATGGATACGAAGAGGAATTCTTGGACCGGCTGCAGAAGTACCAAATGCGTACGGGCAAAGCTGAGTTTGAACCGTCGCGAGAAATTCAATCGCGAAATCTTGCTAAAGAGAAAGCGCTGACAGACATAATTGAAAAACATAAGAACGATCCGCGCTTTCCAGAAGAGCTGCCTCCGCTCCCTCACGCCGGCGCCTACGGCATGAAACTAGACGAGTATGCTGCTTATCTCCAACAAATCTTTAAAGATGAGTACGAAGATCTATATAAAAAACATCTAGGTGCCCTACTTTCTCCTTGACACTCCATTCTTAGGGTGTTATTATTAATAATAACCAAGGAGGTAGAAATGGTTTTTCATGGCGATTACGAAATAGAGTTTGAAATCTATAAAACCAATCAAGGTACCATCCTCTCAGAATTATTGGGCCACATGGTGGGACTTACGGCAGAAGATGCGCGTGAACGATGGCTTGAGCAACACAGCTCTGCGATCCCCTGTGAGGATGAGCAAATTGTTGCGGTGGTGCCTGTATTAACATGAGGATTGAAGTAGGAGATTTAGTGAGAATCCGAGGACGCGATTGGCTCGGACGCCCGTTGGCGCTTGTTACTGAAGTTCGTCGCCTGGTTCACGACCAAAGTGGCGAGGGCTACACGGCTGTGAGTGCTGTTTCCGGGGGAGAAATCTTCACGTTCTCAGAGAAAGACTTTGAGCTTATCCGAAAAGGGCGCCCAAATGAAAATGAATAGGCTGGTGTGGTTTAGTTTGCTGTTGGTGGGCTGCGCGCATATCTCGCCTCCCACTGTGACGGGAGAGTGCCCACATGATCGTCCGGTGAAAGGAAATGCCACCTCCAACATTTACCATACACCGAAGAGCCTCTATTACGAGCAGACTTCTGCGGAGATTTGTTTTGACTCAGCACAGACAGCCCGCAAGCACGGATTTATTCCCCCAAAAAGATGATTTTTTCTTGACATAGTCGTGACATCTTGCTACACTAAGAGAATAGGAGGCTATGTTTATGGATAGTCAGAAAACCAACGAATTGTATGAAAGGTTTCCTCATTTGTACCGCGAGAGATCGGCTCCACTGGAGAGTTCGGGGATGCCTTGGGGATTTCAATGTGAAACAGGATGGTATAAAATAATTTACGAAATGTCAAAAAAGATCGCAAAGATATCGACAGAGGGAGAACACGCACCGGCAATTTCGCTGGTTTCGAGACACGAAGACGGGACGCTATATGTTGCAGTCCGTAACATCACACCCCCGATTGCCGATATCGTTATGAGTGCTACAGAACAGTCGCGTTTAACGTGCGAGTTTTGTGGCTACACTCCGGCATTCCTCAGAGAGGGGAAGGGCCCTCACGAGGGACGTATCGCCTGTGGACGTTGTGTGCGCAAGGCGACGGGTACCCAGTCCCCCAAGACACGAAAACCCAAGAGAAAGCCACGTAGGGCGCCTGACACGATTGTGGTGAAAAGGTGATGGATACTTTGGTTGTAGGCGATTTAGTTCGCGATAAATTGAACAAGGATGATGGATCTTACGGTATAGGAGTGATAGTGGGCCTTCGAGATGCCCCCGATCCCCCTTATTATACGTTGGAGGAAGATTATCCAAAGTATGCTGATGATGGGATGCCGGGGAAACGGTATGATGTTTATTTTACAAGATTTGAAAGAACAATAACATTTCATGGAGATTACCTTGAAAAAGTTTGATATGGACGCTTATATTAAGCGAAGAATAAGAGAGCTACGGGGAGAGAAGATGTACACATCTCAGCCTGGCGACGAAGTAGGTCGCTACATTGAGCGCCGCCTTCGGGAATTGCGTGATTGTCAGGATAATGGATCTACCCTTGACAAAAGCATCCTGGGGTGCTACACTGTAGGTACGATGGGAGATCGCGATGGCGAGAGCTAAGACTAAAAAGAGCGTTAACCTGATGGTGCAATCGAGATGGGACGGTCGCATGGGCACAGCCACGCAGGCTCTATCGCTTACTCATGGGCGTAAAGGCTTTCGTGGATATGTGGGGCCTCATGACACTATCCGTGGGTATCGAAGTCCCAAACACAAGGTCATCCCAGGCTCTGAAGGTAAGCCGACCCATGACATACTCTATAAGGTGGTGTGGCACTCTGCGCCCAACCCTTTGGCGGACAGCGATATCGCCATTGGGCGCTGGACCAATCGACCTTTGATGCACCGGGAATGGATCCTCAGGAGCCTCCAAAAGAAGATGTCAGAAAAAGATTATTATTCTCTAGGTGAGATTGCAATTTTAACAAAGGAAACTAATAATGGCGAGAGCTAGATACATTCCGGGCGCTTTAGTAGAGGCCCGAAACTCAAAATATGGAAAGGGGTTCGGGATTATTCTTGCCGGCCCCTGGTCAGACACAAAAGCAGCCAGTCAATATAGGGACTTGGCGAACGAACAGGCGTGGTTTAAAGTTCACTGGTTTGAAAAGCCGGGGAGCGTGGACTCGTACTGGATGCATCGCCACAATGGTCAAATTTCTATGACAAAGAATCAGATTAAACTTGTGAGGAAAAAGTGACAAGACTGTGGGAAGCATGCGCGGGCGAGCTTGATCCGTATCCAGGCCGCAAGGCCCTTAAGAACTTCACGTGGAGTGATGAGGCGATAAATGATTGGGAAGATATCTGGCACGACCTTTGGTGGCTTGGCTATAAGTGGGAGTGGCAAAACTCCGACAGGTATGCTCGCGGTTACGGGGATACCTTTAAGAGATACTCGGTGCATAACGATGCGGTGCGGCTGGACATGGCCATTCCGCTCCCAGGTATAGAAGTTATCCATCAGATACGTGAAGACATTCTAGACTGTAGCGATGACGACCAAAGGTACGATCATTTGATTGGAAAACTTACTCGCTGGATTGACAACCATGAAAACCCAAGCGAGAAATAAAAGAAAAGGATAAAAAGATGTATGAAAAAATGAAAGCTTTATTGGAACACTTTATAAATGTTCTGTTGGCGTTGGTCCTCCTAGGGGGCTGCGGCGCTTATCTGCTTATTAATAGCATTGTGATGACTTCGGTGATTAACGAGTTGCGGCTGGATACGTACGTTAGTTTGCATACCGGCTTTGGAATTGTTATACTGGTTCTGCTGCTTGGCTGGGGGCCTGTCTGGCTCACTCGTGCCTTGAGCGACCGTGGCAGCCGTTACATCGGCAGATTGTAGGAGAAGAAAAATGGCAGGAGGCATACAAAAGGGAATGGTTGCAACAGACGAGGCAGCCCGAACTCTTGACAAACACTGTAAGAACGCAGCTAAAGTCTTCAATGAACATCTTGTTCCAAAACACGGAGGACGGCTCGTCGCGGTCAAAGCAATGCCCAAGGACAAGATTCCTGGTGGAACAGGAGCATGTCAGCCAGATGGGTGGCTATGGTTTTTTGATGGGGTTTTGATAGCAGCATTTGAGGCCAAAAAACAACAAGACAAGGGAAACGCTATCGAGCGCTGGTATAAGAACAACTTTATTTGTCGAACCGTCAACCCTGATGTTAGTTATGTAACTTTCGCGGTGGGAGAAGGAGCCTATGAGGCTGGCCAAATAGGAAAGATTTTATCCCCCGCGCATACCGGAAGCTCAGGCGCATTTAATGCTTACGTGCCCGGAAGAAACTCTTGTTTTATGAGTCGTGTGGGCTTTAGCGCCGCTGAAGTACAGGCTATAATGCTCCAGGTTATCAATGAAAGGATTGAGAGTCTCAGCCAGTGAAACCTTTATTCATGTGGGCCGGAGGCAAGTCCTCCCTTATATCACAGTACAAAGAACGCGGATTCCTTCCTGAATCTTTTGATAATTATATTGAGCCCTTTCTGGGCGGCGGCGCAATGTTTATTTGGGCCCATGAAAAGAATCCCGAGGCTCACTTTTACCTTAATGACAATAATCGATATATTATGGGGATTTATGAGGCTATTAAGAACAGTGCCCATGAGTTTTGTCACAATGTCGAGATATACCAAAGGACCTATCTCAACTTGCCTCCTCCGAAGAAAAAGATCAAAGATGAAAATGGTAAAACAGTTTGGGTGGATCACCCCATTGGTGGTGTGGACAAAGAACTAGAGAAGAAGTATAAAGTGGGCCGCGACGTCGATTGGGCAGAGTTGTGGACAAACGAGCCCCACTACCGCACTCGCAGAGCTTACTATTTTTTAGTCCGACAGAGATACCAGCAACTTAATAGAGGGAGATTGTCAGTCTTTAATTCTGCAACTCTTTACTTCTTGATGAAGACAGGCTTCAATGGTGTGTGGCAGACAAAGAAAGATACAGACATCTTTAATACTCCTTGCGGCCTAATGCGGCACGAGGATTCCATTTATGATAGAGACAATGTCATGGCGTGGCATCGCGCCCTTCAGGATGCTACTCTTCTGAATGTAGACTTTATGGATACTCTGGATTACGCCCACGGAGAAGGTTCTTTTGTCTTTATGGACCCCCCGTACCGCGGATGCTTTACACAATACGGCGTGGATTTTGATGATAAGCTGCAACAGAGTGTGGTAGATTATCTAAACTGTGCAACGCACGGGGGAGCGTATGTGATGATGTCAAATCGCGACGTTGGTGATGGGTTCTTTGAAGAACGGGGCGCCGGCAATTCTATTCATTATTTCGACGTGACCTATACAGTTGGACGCCGCAAGAAAAACGATGACGGAACCTTCAGTGCGAAGAAGGCAACTGAGATCCTTATGATTGGGGAGAAGTAGAATAAAGGGTTGACATTGGCCCAGCCCCGTGGTATGCTGTAAGCACAATGGAGGTTGAACGGGCCGTTAGCTCAACAGGCAGAGCAAAAGACTTTTAATCTTTAGGTTCAGGGTTCGAGTCCCTGACGGCTCACCAACAAGGGATTTATGATTAGTGTTATTGAAATTTGTGGTTTAGTACTGTGCATGGTAGGTGTCGGTGCGTTTCTCTATTATCAGATCCAAATCGACGATTAGAAAATGTTGGCGCGGCGCGGTGGTGGAATCGGTATACACAGCAGACTTAAAATCTGCCGGTCTTAGGCCTTGCGGGTTCGAGTCCCGCCCGCGCTACCAAATATTATGATGGAAAGCACACAAGTGAAAGAAGGAACTCTCGTGAGAACCGGGGGCACACTGGGCATTATTTTGCGAGACGAAATGAAGTTCGCACACTATAACCACTATGCCTGGGTGTACTATTTTAATAGTTCCCATCACAAGAAAAACCCCTGCTGGGTATTTTTAGGGAGTTTGGATAAGCTATCATGAGCCGAACATATCTCAATTTAGAAAAGCATCACATCGAAATTCTTCTTCAGCTTGTACGCGAGGAAATCGTCAACCCGACACACAATAGTACGTCGGTATGGTATCTTGAATGCATACTGGAAGACGCTTTAGAAGATATTGATAATAAAATGTAAAAAGTAGTTGACAAGCCCTCCAAGGCTTGGTACTATAAGAGTATAGGGAATCGATAATGCCCTGTGTTAGTCCGGAATTGGCTTCGAAAGTTTATCGCGTTGTTTTGAAAAGGAGAATAGATTATGACAACAAATATTATAGGAGATACATCTCTCATCGCGACGCCAAGTATTATTGGCACGCAGCCCACACCGGCCATGATGCCGTTGACCATTCAGGCCCTCGTTAATCGGCCTACTTTGGCTACCACGATTCGAGCCTATTTGGAAAACGGATTCGATTGGTGTAAATGGGTGCGACCTAAGGTGGCTCGTTTCCCACGCGGTCATGTTCCTAGCGAGAAGTTTCAGATGAACTTTCACCTGGGAGAAGATGGGCGACTTTATGCTCTTCTCGATGGCGATCATCGTAAGCACATGTTTATATTAACATTTCCGCAAGCCGCAGTGTTCCCTGTGCAGGTAATCGATGTGGATGACGAAGAGCACTATCATGAGCTTTTCGTCGAGATTAACTTTAGCAACCGCAAAAACGCAAACCCTAACGAAGTGTTCCTTCACCTTGTTCTCGCTGGAGACTCGGATGCCGTACTCGTAGCAAAAATCCTAGATTATTGCGGCGTTGGCGTCCAGGGCTCACCGGAGCCGGGCGGAATTGTGGGCTGCACTACCGGCCCTCTCGTGAACGTGAGTAATTTTAAGACGGCCCTGAAGCTCGTCAATAATGATTCCGAGGCCATTAAGAATGCCTGTGCTGACATCAACAGTACATGGCCTCTTACGGCGGGTCAGGATAAAATCGCCGGTGACCTCCTGGGTGGGGTGTCCGTAGTTAGGAAATACTATCCCGAGATTACGACTAGCGTGAAGATGGAAGCGGAATGGGAGAAGTGGCTCACAGCCCAGTCCGGGTATTCTACCAAGGACCGCGCACGCGACTTTAAGATTTCCGGCGGTGACGTTGGCAACAAACAGGGCGAGTCGGTTGCGTACGGAATCATCAAAGATTTCAAGAAGTTCAGTGGTGGCTGCATTAGTAGCGGATACAAGGCCAAGAAGCTTCCTGAAAGTAGGATGATTAAGTTGTTGGGTATTTAGAGCCTGCGATAAAAGTTAGATCGGCGCTTACGAACCTAGGAGTATGCTCATAATGACCTACTGCCCAAAAAATGCATGGGACAGTAACTCAGTAGGTCAGAGTAGCGTTCTTATAAAGCGCCGGTCCCGGGTTCAAGTCCCGGCTGTCCCACCAATATTTAAGGAGAGAAGATGAGCGTAATGGGACCAGACGGAAAAATTCATCAAGCTGACGGAAGTTGGTGGTCGCCCTATGGGGACACCGATGAAGAAATTCAAGAAAATCTTAAGACAGGCAAGATGCCGAACGCACCTGATGCAATGCGCGCTGGACCCTCCCGCTACTTCACTGGAACCAAAGAGGGCGACGAGAACTTGTCAGATTTTCTCGGAGATATCGGTGCGCTCGGTGGGCAAGCACAAGAATCTTACGAGAAGAGAAAGAAATGAAAAGACCTTTTATAAATGAAGCGGTGGTATGCGCCGACGGATTTAGAATGTCCGTTCAGGGGAACGAAGGGGCCTACTGTGAGCCACGCCTAAATAATCAGAAGAAGTATAATTTAGTAGAGGTGGGCTACCCCTCGGAAGAAGAGGAATTGATTATGCCGTGGGCTGAGCACCCGGCGCAGCCTACCGATACGGTGTATGGATATGTTCCCGTTGATGTGGTTACAAATGTTATTGTAAAACATGGAGGGATGGTAAGTGGTCAGGTTCCTGCGGGCGTTATTCCGGTACGGCCAAATGATTAAGAATCTTTTTCTTTTGATTATAGTGCTGTTGAATGGGTGTATTCTGTACGTAGAAACCGACCCCTCTACTACCACCTATTCTTCTGTCTTATCGCTAGATTATGCTCAAGTAGAGTGTGATTATAATCTCTACTGGGGGGATTCTGTTTGGTATTTCGATGCCGAGATCACGGTGCCCTACTCTTATTACGACGACGAAGTGTGGGCCGGTGTTTATATAGATGGGTGGGACTACTACCCTCTCGCTTCAATGGGGTATGGTATGTGGACCGCAGGCCTGGAGACTTATTATTATGACTGCAACGATGGTAATGTTTTTGATTTTGTTGTTTCTGACGTGTATGGAAATTATGATGAGGTAACGGTGTGGTGGTAGGATACAGCAGCGGCTCTCACTATTTAGTATGTGATACTCGAAGTTGGAGACTTAGTACAATATCGCCAGGGCCCGGATAGGCTCGGTATTGTTCTGATGACTCACATTACCAAGAGCGGAGCCCATGTGTGTGAAGTGGTGATTATCTACGATGGCAGTTACCCCGACACCGTGGGCGAAAAGCGATATGCGAATCAAGATTATTGGGAAAAAGTGGACAATCCTCTGCGCCCTTTGGACGCTTCCATTGAAACTTGTGTCGATGAATATGAAGAGGTCATCGACCTTCATAAAACTTATGGAGAATCTTGAGTCTAATTAAACCAGAATGGTGTTTGGGCTTGCTATGCTTGGTTGGGGTTTTATGTGTCTCTACATCTTGGTCGCAAGCCCAAGAGTCCCCCCAAAATAAATGCCTCGAATATTTTACCCAAATAGTAGAGATTCAAGATCTTCGGCAAATGCTCCGGCACGGTGTCGAGGAAATTATAGAAAGATACGAGCGTGGCAAACTGGATAAAAAAATCCTTGACAGCAGCGTCGCGATATGGCATACTACAGAGAGTGAGCTAAGAGAGCGTGTCACAAAGATTTATGACATTGCTTATTCAGAAAAATGCTTCGATAATCGAAGCTCAGAAGAGGAGAAAAAATGAAACCATTTTGGTACGCTGCTATTCTGGCAGCTTTGTTGTGGGGTTCGCCATCTAGCGCGGATGCTCACGACCGGTGTCCTTCGTATAGTTACGAAACTATAGTTTGGAACGGCTGGCACTACATCAGTGTGTGTCGTCCCTATGTGACGCATCATCGTCACTATGTTTATTCCCGCCACCATCACGTTCGTCGTGCCCCGCGTTATTATACGCGCCCTCATCGGCGCTCTGTGCCGGTCCGACGTCATCATCATCGACGCCGCAGGTAAAAATAACGAGGCGCTCCATGAGTTTTAAGTTCAAGATAGGCGATATCGTCGTCCCCGCCGCAGCCCAGAACGCAGGATTACCAGTAGGCCCGAGTCGAGTTACTGGTTTACAACTTCGCGGCTATGTAGTAATACAGCCGCTCGGAACTCCCCGGCGGTTGCTGGTGGAGGCCAAAGACTATGAAAAGTTTGAAGGAGACATTAGTGAATTTGCTGACGAGAGTGTTGCGACACCTCCCGGGTGGGGAATTAAGGCGTTGTTCGAACATTAGCCGACACAACACTGACTGCATTCGCTATTTTGAGCATCTTGGGAAGTGCGAAGACGCTTGGCGACACAGGTGGCCCCCGAAAGATAGTTTATAATGAGAAATTTATTGATAATATTGTTGATCGCAAGTTTAGCAGTCTGGTGGGCAGTCAAGAACCCTCAGACTGCGTATGGTGTGGTTTCTTGTGTTGAGAACGCTACCGCTAAGGTCATGAGCTTGATGTTCGACTAATCTCACATATAAAAATAGTCCTTGACTGGGGGCGTCCTCCGTGGTATGCTAGAAGCATGATGATGGTAGGAGATCTCGTGCGGTTCTCCGCAACTGATGACCAGTTCAATGGAGCAAAGGGGATTATCGTGCGCTGCGTTCATGGTCCGACCTATAGACAAGGACTTCATTATGAGGTTCAGACTTTTGATGGGTACGTTATCATCGCTCTAGACTTTGAGCTGGAACGGCTTGAGAATGAAGTGGAAATCCCGAATTAAAGAAAAAGCGGCTGACGGCTTATTGTTGGGCGTCGCCGCACTGGTATTGGTGGTCTTGGAATATGAACGACTCCTCAAAAAGCTCCGACGCTCTCCCCACTCGAATCCTTTGGAGCGTTACAGCGACAGAGAATGATGTTGCACGACAATTTACTGTTGGAGCCATCGACTTTACACCAGAGCGCATCAAAGAAATCTTGACAGAAATTTATCCCCATTATAAAATCATTAGTGTGGAGCGGCCAAATGAAAACAGGTGACTTGGTAAGAATGCAACGGTATCGTGCGAACAGCCTGCGCGATGATGATAACTTATACTTCGGAATTTATCTCTATACAAAGTTCGGAGACTGGTTTGTGGAGTGTGGTGGGATTCGCCCCGGTCGCTTCAGTTCGGATTTTTGGACTTGTGAGGTTGTAAGTGAAAACGGGTGATTTGGTAAGATATGGCGG
>MDTE01157650.1_pt1 | contig 46661 bp, 38 predicted proteins | sample 811231 | NCBI WGS metagenome assembly MDTE01 (sample SAMN05326651, study PRJNA326480) | marine metagenome | isolation source: seawater | place: Indian Ocean: Red Sea | collected 2010 | reverse complement strand
AATTGAAGCCTGTATGCTTCTAGATGTAGAACCTAGTTTCGTGGAGATTGTCGTGCACCCACAGAGTATTGTTCATTCATTAGTCGAATACAAAGATGGATCTTTGTTAGCGCAGATAGCAAATCCAGATATGCGGATACCGATTGCCAATGCCCTGGGTTATCCCGAAAGGATTGTGTCAGGGGCGCCAAACATTAATATAAAGGAATTGGGTAGACTAGATTTTTTGCCGCCAGATGAAGTTCGTTTTCCTTGCTTGAAATTAGCTAGGCAAGCTGCCGAGCTAGGTGGATCAGCGCCAATTATATTAAATGCTGCCAATGAAGTGGCTGTGGAGGCATTTTGTAGTAGGAAAATTGGTTTAACACACATTTGGATAGTGATAGACAAAGTATTAAATTCCTTGTCCATTGGTTTAGAAAATGGTTTAGAAAACGTCCTTTATATTGATCAACAAGCCCGCCATGCCGCAATTAATGTAATTCACAGGGATTACTGAATCAAGTTTGAAAAATCAGAGACATGTCAAATTTTTTGTATAGCATTTTCGGATTTATACTAGCAATAGGTGTGCTAGTTACGTTTCATGAGCTCGGCCATTACTTAATGGCGAGATTGTTCGATGTGAAAGTATTGAGATTCTCTTTAGGATTTGGAAAACCAATGTGGCGAGCGACATTTGGTTCAGATCGCACCGAATTTGTTTTAGGCATTATTCCGCTGGGTGGCTACGTTCGAATGCTCGACGCTAATTTGCAAGAAACATCTGAAAAAGATAGAAAAAGGGCATTCGACAATAAAAATATTTTAGCAAGAAGTTTGATCGTGCTTGCGGGGCCGATAGCCAATTTTGGTTTAGCGATATTCTTTTTATGGGTAACGTTAATTATTGGTATTCCTGGTTATTCCACTGTTATTGGCTACGTCGAACCTGGGGAGCTTGGAGAAAAATTAGGATTCGAGAGAGGAGACCAACTTATTGAAATCGATGGGCGAAAGATTCAGGCATGGAATGAGTACGATTTACAAATATTAAAAAAGGCTTTAGCAGGAGAATCAGTTTTTGTAAAAATTCTTAAAACTAATGGAAAAAAGGATGACATTAAAATTGTGTTTAGAGGGCAATCTAATACCGTCTTAGATTTAAACATAATGAGTAAAAAATTAGGGCTTTTGCCATATGTGCCCGTTTCGCAACCAGTGGTGACTAGAGTTCTCGATAAGTCTCCAGCTTATCAAGCCGGAATAAGACCAGGTGATATCATCACTAGAATTGATGCTATTGACATAGCAAACTGGTCTGATCTTGTTGACATAGTTTCACGCAATGCAAATAAGGAAATTAGCATTGAGTTAAACCGTGGCAATAATATTCAAATAATTAATGTGACACCGGAATTATTTCAGTCAGATACTGGCGCGGTCGGTCGTTTAGGTATTGCTAGAGATACATCCCACATGTTTGCAGAAAGAGTAAGATTCAATTTTATGGATGCTTTTGAGAGGAGCATAGAAAATACGTGGCTACTTTCAAGTGTTACGGTAATAGCTCTTGTTGAAATGGCGAAACTAAAAATATCGCCAAGAACAATTGGAGGACCCGTTACTATCGCGAGAGTAGCAGGACAATCGGCTAAAGTCGGGTTAGTATCGTATCTTCTGTTTCTTGCTGTGGTCAGCATTAGTATAGGAGTACTCAATTTATTACCTATACCGATTCTTGACGGTGGACATCTCCTGTATTTGATATTAGAGGGGATCCGAGGACGTCCAATTTCTACTGAAGCTATGCAAATTGGCCAACTCCTGGGAATAGGAGTGCTAGGTGTGTTAATGTTGATAGCGCTCTATAATGACTTTTCTAATGTAGTGTACGGACTAATGGGGGCGGGGTAAGTGAAATTTAAGAAACTATTTTTAGCTTGTATTCTCTTGCTAAGTAGTATGTCTGTTTTTGCGTGGAATGAATTCGTAATTAAGGATATTCGAGTAATTGGACTTTCGCGAATTCCACTAGAGACGGTTCTAAGCTATATGCCGTTGGGTATTGGAGACCAGTTTACAGAAGAAAAATCACAAAAACTTATCAAAAGTTTATATAGATCAGGTTTTTTCAAGGATGTTGTTTTGGCAAACGAAGAGAGTATTCTGGAAATTCATGTCACTGAACAGCCTGCTATACAGAAAATTGAGATTCTTGGTAATCGAAATCTAGACGATGATACCTTAACACAGACTTTGAAACGAACCGGTATCGCAGAAGGTAAACTTTTTAGAGAATCATCCCTGAAAAGTGTAATTAATGAAATAACAAAGCTATATCATGACACTGGAAGATATGCTGTTTTAGTTACCGCGGCAACGACTCCAAAGTCGGAAAATTTAGTTAATCTCAATATCGAAATACGAGAAGGACCTCAATCGCGAGTTAAAGAATTAATATTTGTAGGTAACGACGCCTACAATGCAAAGGCTCTACGCAAGCCATCGATTTTTTCAGGAAATATTCTTACCAATCTATTGTTAGGAAAAAATAAATACACTGAAGAAAAATTAACCATGGAAATCGATAGGCTTACTAATTTTTACCAAGATCAGGGTTACTTAGAGTTTTCTATTCAATCTAAATCAGTGAAAATGAGTGACGACAAAAAAGATGTTTTTATAACGTTTACAATTTTTGAGGGGTCTAGTTACATTTTTGGGCCAGTTGTTGTCGATCGCATTGATGTATTGACTGAAGAGGAAGCGTCCAGGATGGTTACAATAAAAGAAGGTCAAAAATTTTCGAGAAATGCGGTTTTTTCTACTAAACGCGCGATAGAAGCAGAGTTAGCCGATCTAGGTTATGCATTTGCTGTGGTAAATCCTATACCAAGTATAAATCGAGAACAAGATGTTGTGAGTTTTTCGCTTAGCATAGATTTAGGCCCCAAGACATATGTTCGTCGTATTAATATAACTGGAAATACAACAACTCAAGATGTGGTTATTAGAAGAGAGATGCGACAATTAGAAGGCACCGTCTACTCAAGGAAAAAAATTAGTCGCAGTCAAGAACGAGTGCAACGTCTAGGTTTTTTTGATGAGGTTAGCGTTGATGTGAAGCCTGTACCTGATTCAGTCGATGAAGTTGATTTAGAGTTTGGTGTAGTTGAACGGAAAACTGGAAATCTCACTTTTGGAATCGGTTATTCAGAAGATGAGAGGGGGTTTGTACAGGCAGAAATTAGCCGGAAGAACCTTTTCGGGTCGGGGCGACAGCTAGAGGCACGGTTAGATCAGTCACAAGTTAAGCAAGTATATGAATTGGAGTATGTTAATCCATATTTCACCGATAATGGAACCAGTCGAAGCATATTTGCAAAACAAAAAAACTTAGATGCTAGTGCTGGCTCTTCGGCAGGATATATTGCAAATTCAAGGGGAGTAGGGTTACGTTTCAGCATCCCAACAAGTGAGTATAACGCTTTGGATCTTAGTGCTGAGTACGAATCTATCGAGTTACTGAGTCTTCCTGATACGCCGCTAGAGTACAGATCTTTAATTAATTCAAATCAGGAGAACGAAAATATCTTAGTTAAAAGTAGTTTTTCGCAAGACACGCGTGATCAGATTCGTTTTCCAAAGAAAGGTCATCTTACCTCGATATCTTCCGAAATATCAGTACCCGGTAGTGCTATTGAGTATTATAAGGTAAATCTAAATAGTCAATGGTACGGCTCTTTATCAGAAAATGTTGTTTTTGGGCTTTATGGTGGATTGGGATATGGTGACGGATACGGAGAAACCACATCCTTACCGTTCTACCGAAATTTCTTTGCGGGAGGCGCGTCTTCAGTTAGAGGATATAAATCCCGATCATTAGGCCCAAGGTCAAAGACCATAACAAATGCCAAATCACTTGGTGGCGACCGTCGTTTCTTAACTAATGCGAATCTCTATTTTCCAGTTCCTGGCCTTACAAATGGCGATGATACCCGACTTAGTATTTTTGTTGATGCGGGAGAAGTTTATGGAGCAGGAGATCCCTTCACATTTTCAGAATTAAATTTCTCGGCGGGTGTTTCATTTAATTGGTTTACTGCCATAGGCCCTCTAGCAATCAGTTATGGAATACCACTAAACCCTGAAACCAGCAGTCGAACTAGAAGATTCCAGATATCGTTTGGAACAATGTTTCAGTAGGAACTGCGGTAAGGAGCGCCATGCTCAAACCTTTTTTAACAGATGAGGAATTGTAAATGCATAAATTAACTCGTTTAGTAATAATTTGGTGTGTTGCTGGATGTTCATTATTCTTTCCGGCATTATCTCAAGCGGACATTAAGATAGGATTTGTGGATCCAGTCGCGTTAATCCAGAATGCTCCGCAATCCCAAGCTGCACTTAATCAGTTGGAACTTGAATTTCGACCACGCAACGATGAGATTCTTGAATTGCAGGAACGTATTGGAAATACGCAGTCTGAGATAGAAAAGAACGCTTTGGTATGGCAGGAAACCGAGTTAAAAAACGCAAAAAGAGAGATCGATGCATTGCAAAGACGCTTGCAAAGGACTCAAGAGGAGGCCCAAGAGGACTATAATTTGAGGCGGAATGAAGAATTGGCAAGGATACAAGATATTATTAGAGAAGTTGTAGTTTCAATCGCTAAAGATGAACAATATGATTTAATTCTAGAAACTGGGGTAGTTTACGTTAGTCCTCGTATTAACTTAACAGAAAGAATCTTAGAAGAATTAGATAATCTTTAAACGAAAATTTCAAAATAATTATTGTGAAAACAATCGGAATGAACAGTAAGGTTACTGACTATGACCGTAATTGATATTAACAAGATTCAAAAAATACTACCTCATCGATATCCATTTCTAATGATTGATAAGGTTATAGACCTGGATCTTGGAAAAACTCTCACGGCAGTAAAAAATGTCACAATAAATGAACCATTTTTTTCTGGCCATTTCCCTCATCAGGCTGTTTTCCCTGGTGTCCTAATGCTGGAATGTATCGCGCAAGCATCTGCGATATTGGCGAGTATTATGATTGATGCAGAAGCAAGCCAAAAACATTCGTATCTTTTTGCAGGAATTGATAAAGCGCGATTCAAAAGGCCTGTCGGACCGGGGGATCAGTTACGTATTAAGATAGAATTCGAGAAATGTGTAAAACAAATGTGGAGATGTTCTGGAAAAATTACTGTAGATGAAGAACTTGCCTGCTATGCAGATGTACTCTTCACCCACAGAGAGATAACGTGATTGATTCTCGTGCGATAGTAGGTAAATTGGTAGAAATAGATTCAGATGTTTCTATAGGTCCATTCACAATAGTCGAAGACGGCGTAACTATTGGCGCTAATACTTGGATAGGTCCTCATGTGGTTATCCGAAAAAACACAACTATTGGGAAGCGAAATAAGATCTTCCAATTCACATCTCTAGGGGAGGACCCTCAATATGCTGATTACCAGGGAGAGGAGACTTTTTTGAAAATTGGAGATGATAATGTCATTAGGGAGTTCTGTACACTCAATCGTGGATCACCTGCAGGATCAGGGGTAACTAAAGTAGGCAATGGTAATCTTATTATGGCTTATGTGCATATAGCACATGACAGTATACTGGGAGATAAGGTTGTGTTCGCAAACGGCGCGAGCCTCGCTGGTCATGTGGAAGTTGATAATCATGCAATACTCGGCGGTTTTACATTAGTGCATCAATTTTGCCGAATAGGTGCGTACTCAATGACAGGAATTGGAACCGTTTGCGTCAAAGATGTGCCGCCCTATGTGTTAGCGGTCGGCAACGTCGCATCACCAAAAGGTTTGAATATCAGAGGGCTCCGAAGACATGGTTTTGATGCTAATTCTATTGATTGTTTAAAAAAAGCTTATCGTGTTATTTATCGACACAATCTTAATCTAACGGAAATCTTATCAGAATTGGATCGACTGGCTGAGTCAGATGACAAAGTAGAGAAATTAGTTAAATTTGTACGAACTTCTCAGCGTGGCATCATTCGAAAATAGAATTCCTAAAAAAAATAATTTTCCCGAACATAAAATGCGTATTGGAATTGTTGCAGGTGAAGTTTCTGGGGATAAACTAGGTAGCGGGTTATTACGATCTCTTAAATTGTTTAACCCGGAACTAGTTGCCGAAGGTATTGGCGGCCCTGAGATGATTAGAGAAGGTTTAAAGCTAGTCGCAGATATGGATGAAATATCAGTTATTGGTATAGATGGATTATTAAAGAGTCTTACAAAAATATTTAAAATAAGACACCAATTAGTAGAATATTATGCTGCTAATCCGCCAGATATTTTTATAGGTATAGATCTGCCAGACTTTAATCTTTCTCTAGAAAAAAAACTTAAAGCTCTTGGAATACCGATCATACATTACGTAAGCCCTACTGTTTGGGCCTGGCGAGGTTGGAGAATTAAAAAAATTCAAAAAGCTGTTGATCACATGTTTGTATTATTTCCATTCGAACGAGACTTTTATAAGAAACATGCTATAGATGTTACTTTTGTAGGGCACCCATCTGCTGACGAGCTACCAACTCAAACCAAGAGTGAGCTCCGAATCCAATTAAAATTACCGCTTGAATCCGAGGTAATAGCACTTTTGCCTGGTAGCCGAAAAAACGAGGTAATTAATCTTAGCGCCCCTTTTTTGGAGACAGCAAAAATTTTAGTCAAGTCACGACCTGACATTCATTTTGTAATCCCTTATGCTAGTAAACATTTGCGAAACATTTTTTGTGAGAAAAAATCTTCAATATATCCCGATATAAAATTGCATGAATACTGCGGCAATTCAATGGAAGTGATGGCGGCATCGGATGCTGTTTTACTAGCTTCTGGCACTGCAGCCTTGGAGGCTACAATGTTAAGGCGCCCAATGGTGGTGGCTTATAAAATGTCTAAAATGTCCTACATGATAGCAAGTAAACTTATAAAAACACCATATATTTCCATGCCTAATAATTTACTCGGTGCACCCATAATTCCAGAACTGCTGCAAAATAATGTTAATGGACTGCAATTAGCCAATGAATTGATTAAGATATTGGATAACGAAGAACATACTAAAGAAATTACTTCTAAGTTAAACAACGTATATAGAGAATTGAAAAATAATGCAAATACAAAAGCTGCTAAGAAGCTATTGGCCTTAATTCAAAATTGAAAATATACTGTGATACGAACAATTGCGGGTGTTGATGAAGCAGGTCGAGGTCCTCTGGCAGGGCCGGTGGTCGCAGCAGCAGTGGTTTGGAAAGTAGGAGATACTATCTCTGGTGTTGGTGATTCAAAATCTTTAACTTGCAGACAAAGATTTGAAGCAGACGCTAAAATTAGAAAATCCTCGTTAGATTGGTCAATTGGGTCGGCAACTCCTATAGAGATCGACGCGTTTAACATTCATAATGCTACATTGTTAGCAATGAGGCGCGCTGTACTCGGTCTACGCTTTCATGTTGATTATGCTTTAGTTGATGGGATCTACTTTCCTGATATCCCCTTAGAAGGCGAAACTGTGATAAAGGGCGACGAAAAAATTGGAGTGATATCAGCGGCATCTATATTAGCAAAAGTATTTCGTGATAAACAAATGTATTGGATTGACAATATTTATCCTAATTATGGCTTCAAAAAACACAAAGGATATCCGACTAGGCACCATAAAGACATGATTAAAAAATTTGGTCCAACTCCTGAGCATAGAATGACATTCTCTGGGGTCAAAGCCCCACTATAGACTAATGTTTGAAGCGCATAAAAAAGGATAATTATGGATATCAATAAGAACAGCGACTTGAATCAGTTTGTTCATCTTCATATTCATACCGAATTTTCACTTGTTGATGGTATTTGTCGTATATCCCAATTGGTAGATCATGCAAAAAGACTTGAAATGCAATCTATCGCGATTACTGATGTCGCTAACATATATGGGGCTGTAAAATTCTATAGGAAATGTGTCATGCGTGGAATTAAGCCAATTATAGGTGTTGATCTAGCTGTGGCAAACGCACAAAAGTTTCCCCAAAATCCGCGACTCATATTGCTGTGTCGTAATAACAAAGGATATCGTTTTATTTGTAAATTATTGAGTAAATTACATATGGGTGTGGGTCAGGGAAACGAATTAATCGTGGACAAAAATTTCTTGAAAGAAGGTAGTGAGAATCTAATTGTTTTGTCAGGAGGATTATCTGGTGACATTGGTCACGCATTACGATCCGAAAAAATTGATCTTGCAGAAGAATTAATCTATGAATATAAAGAATTTTTCCCCGATAGTTTCTATCTGGAAATCACTAGAACAGGCGCTCCTGACGAAGAAAAATATCTAAATAGTTTAGTACCTTTAGCAATAAAAACTAGGACGCCTCTTGTTGCTAGTAACAATGTACGATATATAAACGAAGGAGAATACGAAGCACATGAAATTAGAGTCTGTATTAATGAGGGACGTATTCTAGATGATCCGCGGAGGCCTCGACTTTACACCGAGCAACAGTATCTACGCACTCCTAATGCAATGATTAAATTATTCTCAGATTTACCATCCGCGGTAGAGAATACAAACCATATCGCAAAACGATGTAATGTATTTTTAGATTTCGATGACGTCCACATGCCTAGGATGCCGATTGATAAGGCGGCTGAAGCTAACGCAACTCTTGAAGAAAATGCACAAAATGGATTGCTGCCCATTTTAATAAATATTGATAGTAGCAAGAAGGAGGAATATGAAATACGTTTAGGTATTGAACTCCGAATAATTCGTGAGATGGGTTATGCAGATTATTTCTTAATTGTTTCAGATTTTATTGATTGGGCAAAAAAATCCGAAATACCAGTGGGTCCCGGGCGTGGATCCGGAGCAGGATCATTAGTTGCATATGCTCTTGGAATAACTCAATTAGATCCAATTAAGCATGGATTGTTGTTTGAAAGATTTTTAAATCCGGAAAGGATATCGTTGCCAGATTTTGATATAGATTTTTGCATGCTAGGACGAGATCGCGTTATTGAATATGTTGTTGAAAAATACGGGATGGATAAGGTAGCGCAGATAATCACTTTCAATAGCTTAGCTGCGCGAGCGGTCATGCGGGATGTAGGCAGAGTGATGGGGTTACCTTATGGATTTTGCGATATTCTCGCAAAACTAGTTCCTTTTGAGGTTGGAATGACTCTTCAGAAAGCTCTAGATCAAGACTCTGAACTACGTGAACGTTACGAAACTGAATCTGAGGTCAGTCAGTTAATAGACAATGCACGAGTGTTGGAAGGATTGCCCCGAAACGCAGGAAAACACGCTGGAGGCATCGTGATCGCACCGGAACCGATCACAGAATATACGGCGTTGTATATGGACAAAGATATGACCCAACCAGTCACTCAGTTTGACAAAGATGACTTAGAGATGATTGGATTAGTGAAATTTGATTTTCTAGGCCTAAGAACTCTGACAGTGATTGATTGGACGCTGACGCAAGTTAACAAAAAAAATATACAAAAACAATTACCATTGGTCACTCTTGATAATTTACCAATTGATGACGAAGAAACTTTTAAGTTTATTCAGTCATGTCAAACTACTGCGATTTTTCAGTTAGAATCAAGGGGAATGCGTGAACTAATAGAAAGGATTAAGCCAGAGAATTTCGATGATTTAATTGCTTTAATTGCATTGTTCAGACCGGGACCGCTTCAGTCAGGAATGGTCGATGACTATATAGATCGAAAACACGGTAAAAAAACAGTTAATTATCCACATCCTAGTGTGGAAGAAGTTTTGAAGCCAACCTATGGAGTAATTATTTATCAAGAACAGGTGATGCAGATTGCTCAAATTCTTGGTGGGTACACATTAGGAGCAGCCGATGTTCTCCGGCGAGCAATGGGCAAAAAAAAGCCTGAGGAAATGGAGATACAAAGAAGCATTTTCGTTGAGGGGGCAGAGAAAAAAGGGGTGAAGTCAAGTACAGCGAATTCAATTTATGATTTAATGGAAAAATTCGCTGGTTATGGGTTTAATAAATCGCACTCAGCAGCCTATGCATTACTTAGCTACCAAACTGCATGGTTAAAAACATATTATCCATCATTTTTCATGGCGGCAGCATTGTCTGCTGATATGGAACATACGGATAAGATAGTAACCCTCATAGATGAGTGCAAAAAAATGGGACTCGATATATTGCCTCCGAATATCAATTTAAGTGATTTTTCTTTTTCGGCGGATGACAGCCATAAGATTAGGTACGGTCTTGGTGCAGTAAAAGGCGTTGGAAAGAAAGCAGTGGATAGCTTAGTTAAGGAACGAACAGACGGAAAAAATTTTTTAAATATTTATGATTTTTGTTTGAGAGTTGATAGTCATAAATGCAATAAGAAAGCATGCGAAGCATTAATTACGGCTGGCGCTTTTGATTCTATTGGACATCATAGAGCTGAAATATTAGCTAACCTTCCTGACGCTATGATTACTGCTGATCAGCATGCAAATACAATATCATCCGGACAAGGCGATATGTTTGGGCTAGAAGTAGAGACTAAAGATTTTAAGCCCAAGAATTTGGTTTCAGCATGGTCGGCTAGAAAGAAATTAGAGGAGGAGAAGAAAAGTTTAGGCCTATATTTGAGTGATCATCCTATTTCTTACTATAGAGCTGAATTGCAGAATATATTGGATGGCAGTATTAAAGATATTGACCCCAATCCAGAAAGAGTAATTACCATAGCGGGGCTTATAGCTAATATTCGTACATTTACAACCAGGCGAGGGGATATGATGGCATTTGTGTCCATCGATGATCAAACAGCCAAAGCCGATATCAGTATATTTGGGGAACTTTATTCACAATTAAGAAAACTGAGCCAAAAAGACAGCCTTTTTGTTATAACCGGAGTGACAAGCAGTGATGATCGAACGGGCGAGCTTCAAGTAAAAGCTACTAAGATTTACACAATGGAAACTCTAAGGGAAAAAGCATTACAAAAAATTAGAATTATTCTAAAACCAGAAATGGATGCGAATTTTTTGATACCAAAGTTACATAAAGTATTGAGATCTTTTTTAGGCATCGCTACAAGCGTTGAATTAGAATATCACACAATTAATGGTGATATAGCATCAATTAATTTAGGAGAGGATTGGCGAGTAAATGCGTCAGATATTCTTCTTGATGAGTTATATTATTTGCTTGGCCATTCAAATGTTTCATTTGTTTATGACAGGAAGGCGCTTAATATTCTGAATACTAAGAATGGCGTACGCGCTACCACGTGATTTCGGTACTCCAATCTAAAATTCACGTTATTGCATTATAGAATTATGAAAAACTTTCTTGATTTTGAGAAACCAATCAATGATTTGGAAACAAAAATAGAGGAGCTCAAAGAGTTCAATATAGACGAAACCTTAAATATAAATGAAGAGCTTCATAGACTAGAGACCAAAAGCCGAAAATTGACACAGTCTATATTTCGAAATCTAAGTTCGTGGCAAGTTTCACAGTTAGCTCGGCATCCACTGCGACCATATATGCTTGATTACGTAGATAAAATATTTACTGCTTTTGTAGAACTACATGGAGATCGAATGCATAGTGACGATCAATCAGTTGTTGCTGGGCTTGCACGACTTTCTGGGAAAGGTGTTGCCGTGATTGGCAATCAGAAAGGAAGAAATACTAATGAAAAAATAGCGCGAAATTTTGGAATGCCAAGACCTGAAGGATTTCGAAAGGCTCAACGAATTATGAAAATAGCGGAGCAGTATCAATTACCGTTGATTACTTTTATTGATACACCAGGTGCGTATCCAGGCATTGATGCAGAAATGAGAGGGCAAAGTGAGGCTATAGCGCGGACTATGGCTTTAATGACAGATTTAGAAACGCCAATTATTTCTATAGTTACTGGAGAAGGTGGTTCAGGAGGTGCATTAGCTCTAGGGATTTGCGATAGATTATTGATGCTAGAGTATTCTACTTATTCAGTAATTTCTCCGGAAGGTTGTGCGTCTATATTATGGAAAAATTCAGAAAAAGCTGAAATAGCAGCTGACATTCTCAAGATAACGTCAAAAGATTTAAGAAATAAGAAATTGAGTGACGAAGTTTTAAATGAACCTGTTGGCGGTGCACATAGAAATGTTAATTCGATGGCGTCTACAATTTCGAACGCATTGAAACGTCATTTGGGAGAACTTATGGAACTGAATACAAGAGATTTACTTAATAATCGTTATGATAAATTAAGATCATTCGGAATATTTTCTGAAACCTGAATCAAAGAGATGGATGAAATCATTGTTAGTAGTAGCAATATAGTTCGTTCCGCTATACGCGAATTCAGTGGATACATAGCTGGACAGTCTGTGTTGGTTGCATATAGTGGAGGTGTTGATTCTCATGTTTTGCTTGTTGAACTTCAGAGGTGTTTGAAGGAGTCAAATAAAGAGATAGTAGCTCTACATTTTAATCATCAATATTCAGAAAATTCGGATTTTTGGGAAAGACACTGTCAGGAAATTTGCACTAACTTAAATATCAAACTCAGGATAGGTAGAAGTCCCCAGTCAAAAAAAAATAGTGGGGGTCGAGAAAATTCTTTTCGTATGGCACGTTACCGATGGTTTGAACGTGAAATTCAAAATGGCGATATCCTCGTTACGGCTCATCATTTGGATGATCAGATTGAAACATTACTGTTCCGATTATTGCGAGGTAGTGGAATAAAGGGTTTGGGAGCTATTGCGCCAAACCGTCAATTTGGGGATGGCAAATTATATCGACCGTTGCTCGGCGTTACTCGCAAGGATATCTTAGAAGTTGCACGGGCCAATTCCCTTAGATGGATTGAAGATGAAAGTAATTCTGATGATAATTATGATAGAAACTACATACGTAGCAGTATTTTACCGTTAATTCAAGCAAGATGGCCTTCAAGCCCTTTCGTAATGTATAGAGCAACCAAGAATTTCCAACGAGGGCAAAAGTTATTGGAAGAAATCGGAAAAAATGACTTTAGTGAATTACATGAGGAAGCGCTAAATTGTAGATTTCTTAATTATGGAAGAATAAATATATGTCATCTAAACGCGATCTCAGTGGAGAGATCAGAAAATTTACTGCGTTATTGGGTTCAGAAAGCTGGTTTCAAAGTTCCATCTGCTTCACAATTGACTGAATTGCTTAGGCAGCTAAAAATCTCTTGTCGAATGAATCAAGCATGCCTAAGATCGGGAACATTAGAATTTCGACGTTATCGCCAGCATCTTTATCTTGTTCCCGTCCAGGAGTATGAATCGAACCGAATTATTCGAAGACGATGGAGTTCTAGTCAGCAGTATTTTGGCGAAATAGGCATCAAATTAAATCTAATTAAAACGATGGGGAGCGGTCTCCGAAAAGATAGCCTTAATCTTGACAATTTAATTGTTAGAAATTATCGAAAAAATCATAAAATCCGATTAAACCAAAAAAGACGAACAAAATCCTTGTCTAAATTATTTCAGGAACTCGGCGTTCCCCCTTGGGAGCGTTATAGAATACCAGTTTTAACATTAGAGGACGAGGTTATTTGCGTGCCAGGAATTGGATATACTGAGGGTTTGTCAGTAAATAGTTATGAGCAGGGGTTAGATTTTTCTATCGAAGAAGCATAATTAATAAAACGTAATATTTTACCTCGAATTAAATTGATTGTGATTCTTGCAGGCGTCTGTTATCCTACTGTTCCGTCGCTGTGGCGTAGCAACTTGTTATAATAGTTATTACGCTTAACCGTAGTATTAAATTGGTTTACTAATTAAATGCGCCAGGTATTTTCGACGGAAAATCAATGAAGTTGGCCTTTATAACCGGTGGAGTTGTCTCTTCACTTGGCAAGGGCATTGCCTCAGCATCTTTGGGAGCATTGCTTGAAGCTCGAAATCTCCGAGTTACCCTCATAAAATTGGATCCTTACATCAATGTTGATCCGGGTACCATGAGTCCCTTTCAGCACGGTGAGGTTTTTGTCACAGAAGATGGAGCGGAAACCGATCTGGATCTTGGTCATTATGAGCGGTTTGTCCGTACTAAAATGAGCCAGGCAAATAATTTCACGACTGGTCAAATTTATGAGCGTGTAATAAGGAAAGAACGACGTGGTGAATATCAAGGTGGAACCGTACAAGTTATTCCACATATAACTAATGAAATAAAAGAAAGAATTAAAGAAACAGCAAATGAATATGATTTAACTCTCGTAGAGGTGGGCGGGACGGTAGGGGATATCGAATCACTTCCGTTTCTCGAGGCAATACGCCAGCTACGAATTGAAGAAGGAAAAAGTAATACGATTTTTATTCATTTAACATTAGTTCCTGAATTGGCATCAACCGGAGAGCTTAAAACTAAACCAACTCAGCATTCAGTTAAGGAGTTAAGGAGTATCGGTATTCAACCAGATGTTGTTTTATGCCGTTCTGTCCTGCCAATACCCGTAGAAGAGCGAAACAAAATTGCTCTATTTACAAATGTATCTGTAGATTCAGTCATTTCAGCGAATGATATGAATAATATCTATGCGATACCTCGTCATTTTCAGGCTCAAGGGTTAGATACTACAGTGCTTAAACATCTAGATATTACTGCTTCTGATGCCGATATGAGTGAATGGGATAAAGTAATAGAATCTATCGATTCGCCTACTCAAGAAATTACCATTGCTATGGTGGGAAAATACGTCAGCCTTAACGATTCGTACAAATCACTGTCAGAGGCATTGGTGCATGCAGGAGGTGATCAACGATGCAAAGTTAATCTAGTTTACATTGACTCTGAAACAATCGAACAACATGGAACCCAGTCGCTAAATAAAGTTGATGCTGTGTTAATTCCTGGAGGTTTTGGTGAAAGAGGAATAGAAGGTATGGTTGAATCTGTGAAATTTTCCAGAGAACATGATATTCCATTCTTAGGCATCTGCCTGGGATTGCAAATCGCGGTTATCGAATTTTCCAGAAATGTTGTTGGTCTTAATGATGTTAATAGCACAGAATTTTCATCTAATTGCACACATCCTGTTATAGCACTGGTGTCCGAATGGACCTCTAAAGATGGTAATCGCGAATTCCGAAAAAAAGAAGATGAGTTGGGGGGCACTATGCGGTTAGGTGCACAAATTACAAATATCGCACCTAACACTAGATCTTTTCAAATCTATCAAAGTGAAACAATATTCGAGCGTCACAGGCATCGCTATGAGGTTAATAATGATTATCTTGAAAAACTTACTTCAGCAGGATTAGTAGTTTCTGGTATTTCTGAAGACGATCTGGTGGAAATGATTGAGCTGCCCGATCACAGCTGGTTTATTGGTTGTCAATTTCATCCCGAATTTTTATCCACGCCCCGTGATGCTCATCCTCTATTTTCTAGTTTTATAGTTGCAGCATGTAGTTATCGCGATAAAAAACGAAAACAAAAATATTAATTGGAGTCATGAAACTTAATAGCTATCCTATGGGGCGGAATAATCCCCTCTTTCTCATAGCAGGTCCTTGTGTTATCGAAAGCCGAGAGCAGTCGCTTGAAGTAGCAACTACTCTTAAACAAATTGAAAAAAAACTTGGCATACTTGTTATTTACAAATCTTCCTTTGATAAAGCAAATCGTAGTTCTGGAACATCATTCAGAGGACCGGGCTTAGAACAAGGGTTAAAAATTCTTTCTGATATAAGGGCTGAATTTGAGTTGCCAGTCTTGACTGACATACACCTTCCCGAGCAAGCTCAGTTGGTAGGTGAAGTAGTTGATGTTCTTCAAATACCAGCATTCCTATGCAGGCAAACTGATTTATTAGAGGCGGCAGCTAAAACTGGAAAGTTAATAAATTTAAAAAAAGGACAATTTGCTTCGCCCTTTGAAATGAGTTCAGCGGTAAAGAAAATCACTGATATTAGCGGAGAAAATGTAATGTTATGTGAGAGGGGCAGTACGTTCGGATATCATAATTTGGTAGTTGATATGCGTAGCCTTGAAATCATGTCTAAAACGAGATGCCCAGTAGTTTTTGATGCAACTCATTCAGTACAGCTTCCGGGAAGCCAGGGTAATCATTCTGGCGGTGAGCGTGAATACATACCAATTCTAGCTCGAGCTGCCGTTGCAGTTGGGGTAGCAGGAATTTTCATGGAAGTGCATCCCGACCCGAAAAAAGCGCTTAGTGATGGGCCAAATTCTTGGCCATTGAGCCAATTGCAAGAATTGTTAGAAGATTTGTTGAAACTAGATGCATTAGTCAAAAACCAACTAATTAGTACGTCGAAGGGTTAGTTGGATGCAAAACCAAGGACTGATATAAATGACTTCTATTAAGACGCTACATTCTAGGGAAATAATTGATTCGCGAGGTAGGCCAACCGTCGAATGTGAAATTATTTTAGAAGATGGAAGCAATGGATTGGCATCAGTTCCATCTGGCGCATCAACTGGTTCGTTAGAAGCTACGGAGTTAAGAGATAGGAATCCTGATAGGTATAAAGGAGCAGGCGTCCTTAAAGCCGTTCGAAATATTAATACAGATTTAAAGAATCTTTTATGCGACGGAACTAAATTTAATCAATCCACACTAGATCATTTAATGATTGAATTTGACGGCACCGAAACTAAATCTAAATTGGGAGCTAATGCTATGCTTGCTGTGTCTTTGGCATTTGCTAAAGCCAAATCAGTAAGTCAGGGATTGCCTTTGTATAGGTATATCGCAGACATTCTCGGTAATTCGACACCCAATTATATGCCTGTTCCACAAATGAATATCTTAAATGGAGGTGCTCACGCGGACAATTCCGTAGATTTCCAAGAATTTATGATATTGCCATTAGGCGCTGGTAATCTAAGAGAAGCGGTGCGAATAGGTTGTGAGATTTTTCATACACTAAAAGAACATTTGAAAGATAACCACTTAGATACCGGTGTTGGTGATGAAGGGGGATTCGCGCCACAACTCGAATCCAATGAAACTGCTATCGGTCATGTTATTTCAGCAATTGAGAAAGCAGGTTACGAAGCAAAGAAGGACGTCAGTATAGGTTTAGATATAGCAAGCACAGAATTCTTTGAAGAAAATAGATACCATTTAATTTCTGAGAACCGTACTTTGAGTAGAAATAAATTTTGTCAACTTCTAAATGATTGGACAAAACGCTACCCGATAATAAGTATAGAAGATGGAATGGCTGAATCGGATTGGGAGGGTTGGACATCATTGACCAATGAATTAGGCGGACGCATTCAACTTACAGGTGATGACTTATTCGTTACTAACCCAGGAATTATAAAAGAAGGAATCGCTAAAGGGGTTGCCAATTCAGTACTGATAAAGCCGAATCAAATAGGAACTCTCATTGAGACGCTAGAAGCTATTTCGGTGGCTAAAAAAGCTGGCTATGGTATCACAATTTCCCATCGTTCGGGCGAGACCGAAGATACCACGATAGCTGATTTAGCGGTTGGGTCTGGCCCTTGTCAAATTAAAACGGGATCGGTTTCTCGAGCAGAGCGGACTGCCAAATATAATCGGTTGATTAGAATTGAAGAAGAGTTAGGTGAATCATCATTGTATTCAGCGTATGAAGCGTTTCCTCAATTAAAGTCTTAGATATTAGATAGATGAATGCAATTAAGATAATTAGGCCATTAGGAATTATTATTGCTCTGATAATACTTGCATCTCTTCAATATTCTCTTTGGATCAGTGACAATAATGTTGCTGATCTATATAAGATGAATATCCAGATTGAAAATATACAAAAGGAAAACCTAGAACTTCGAAGCAAGAATAATAGCCTGCATGCGGATGTTGTTGATATAAAGAATCGACCAGGAGCAATCGAAAGAAAGGCGCGATATGATCTTGGATTAATAAAGAAAGGTGAAAGTTTTTATCAAATTGTTCGTGCGAATAACGATTAAAAACGTTTGCTTAAGACAATAGGGCTAACTATGTCTCATACGTTTTGTATGTATGCGTTAGTGTAATCCCTTCTTTCGACCCATCCCAATAGAGTTTGGACTGGGTTTCCATTCCAGTTGGTATCGTTACAAGGAGTTCACCTCCGGTTTTTGTTGAAAATTCAACAGAGTTAACTACTTTTCCAGCACGCTTTTTACCTGATGGATCGAGAAAAAGTGATGTTCCTATCGGTGGGGTGGGATGATCTAAAACGAGGGCGCGTCCCATACGTTGCTTAATTTTTCCTAAATAACGAACTCTTGCTACAATCTCCTGTCCTGGATAACATCCTTTTTGAAAGTTTATCCCGCCGAGAAGGTCTAAATTTAGTGATTGAGGTATAAACATTTCGGAGGTAGTTACTGTAACTCTCGGGGTACCAGATCTAATCTCAAATAAATTCCAAAGTTTTGTAGTTTCTTTAAATGTAAATTCATCAATAATCGAGTGAAGTGAGGATAAATTTGAAGAACTCATTACAAACAAGGTCCCTAAATGGTTTTCCCAGCCGGTGTGCTCAAATTCTGGCATTATGGTAGAAAAGTCCGAATTATTGTATTCCAATTTTTTCTTGATCTTTTCTATTAGATCAGATGTTTGTGGGCCTATTAAACCAAAAATTTTTAGTGAATTATCTATCTGCAGAGTTACCTTTAATCTAAGAATATAAATATTAAGTTTTTTTTCAAGATTCAATAGGATTGTGGAATCAGTCACAATAATGTACTCATCGTGGAGCCGTGTTATTAATATTATAGAGAGTAGTCGCCCTTTTGGATTACAGTATCCAGCAATTAGGGGTTTACCCTTTTCAAGGGTGCTGATATCTACAGTAAGTTGTGCGTTTAAAAATTCCAACGAATCTGGGCCAGAAATACGTAGCACTCCAAGATTATCGATCGGGATAAAAAACCCCTGTTTTGACTTTAACTTCGTAATTGGGCTTGATTCAAACACTGTTAACGCTTTAGTTAATGGATCAAGAGTTTGGTTTCCCTTATAATTGTGTGAGTTTTCAGTCATAGTTATCTTCTACTTTGGTGGCCTAATCGATTTATTTAGGAGTGTTTTAATTAAAGTGTAGGCTATTTTAGCTTTTTAAAAAAAAAATATTCAAGGCTTGAGTTTTTGCGTCAATAAGTAGAAAATACAGTCCAATAAACTAGAAAAAGTCTCCGGTGAAAATAGCATTAGAGAAAAAAATACCTTCCGATCCTAACGGATCGGAGCAAGAAAGAATCCGAAAATACGGGCGCGAAATTAATCAATTTTCATCTAAAGAAAAGTATAAAAATTCAGTTGATCCGACTCGTTATGGTGATTGGGAAAAAAACGGTAGGTGTATTGATTTTTAGACTCATAAGGCTGTACTAACGTTACAGTTTTCGATTGATGAAAGAAACAAGCCGGCCATTATCGCCACATCTTCAAATATATAAACCTCAACTGACGTCAATACTGTCAATTTTACATAGATTTACCGGTATTTTTCTGTTTGCAGGAGCGTTCATTATTTTGGGCTGGCTGAGCTCATTGACCTTAGGAAGTCAATATTTTTCGGCATATCAAGCTAATTTAAAAACGATTCCCGGAAAGATAATTCTATTCGCATGGTGTTTTTCTATGTTCTACCATCTTTTTAATGGAATACGCCATCTTTTTTGGGATATCGGAAGTGGCCATGACTTAAAAAATGTTTATCTAACTGGGTGGCTAGTTGTTGTAGGTTCCGCAGTTGCAACTACAATACTTTGGGTATCATCTTTTTTTTCTGGATAAAGTTTACGAATTGATAATTAATTAAGATGGAAAAAAAAATAAGAAAAAATGGTACCAAACATTGGGTGTGGCAAAGAGTCAGTGCGGTTCTACTAGTTCCGCTAACCCTGTGGATAATTTTTGCTGGCAACAAATATGTATTTAGCGATTATTCAGTAGCACGGGAATGGATTTCTACACCTATGACAAGCTCGTTAGTCTTGCTGAGCTTTTTAACTATGTTTATTCATGGACATTTAGGGCTTGTTGCAATTATAGAGGACTATACAAAAGGAGCAGTTAAACGCGTTCTTAATTTCGTAACTGTATTTGTCACAGTCATTATTAGTATGAGCATCTCTCTAATTATTTTTTTGATTATAACTAAATAATGAAAAAAACTTACCAGCTAATTAATCACAAATATGATGTGGTAGTTGTTGGAGCGGGAGGTGCTGGATTAAGAGCATGTCTAGGATTAGCTGAGGATGGGTTAAAGACTGCGTGCATATCTAAAGTATTTCCGACTCGCAGCCATACCGTAGCGGCACAGGGTGGAATCAGCGCAGCTTTAGGTAATGTTAACGAAGATGATTGGCGTTGGCATATGTACGATACTGTCAAAGGTTCTGATTGGCTTGGAGATCAAGACGCTATAGAGATGATGTGCAAAGAAGCGCCAGGAGCTGTGATTGAACTGGAAAAGTATGGCGTTCCATTTTCTCGGACGAGCGATGGTCGAATTGCGCAACGGGCATTTGGTGGCATGACAACTGATTATGGCGAAGGGCAGGCGATAAGGACTTGCTGTGCGGCCGATAGAACAGGGCATGCGATACTACATACGCTCTATCAGCAATCTCTAAAGCATAATACAAAATTTTTTATCGAATATTTTGTACTAGATTTAATTATGGAAGAAAATCAATGCGTTGGGGTGATTGCCTGGTGCCTTGAGGATGGTAGTTTTCATCGTTTTTCAGCAAAAATTGTAATACTTGCTACTGGTGGATATGGCCGTGTTTTCTTTTCGGCTACATCAGCTCATACTTGCACCGGTGATGGTAACGCTATGGTTCTAAGAGCTGGGTTACCCCTTCAAGACACGGAATTTATTCAGTTTCATCCGACTGGTATTTATGGCTCAGGATGCTTGATTACTGAAGGTGCGCGAGGAGAGGGCGGGTATCTAACAAATTCAAAAGGCGAACGATTTATGGAGGCTTATGCGCCAAATGCTAAAGATCTGGCATCTCGAGATGTCGTTAGTCGAGCAATGGTTCTCGAAATTAGAAAAGGCAATGGCGTTGGAACTGATAAAGACCATCTCAATTTGCAGCTCGCCCATCTAGGTAAAAATGTTTTGCACAACCGGCTACCTGGTATTACTGAGACAGCTAGCGTGTTCGCTGGTATTGATGTCACTCGGGAGCCCATACCAGTCCTCCCAACTGTCCACTACAATATGGGAGGCATTCCGACTAATCTAGACGGTGAGGTACTTACACTTGATAAAGATGGAAAAGAAACTCCTGTAATAGGTCTCATGGCAATCGGTGAGGCGGCTTGTGTTTCTGTTCATGGAGCTAATCGTTTAGGCTCTAATTCATTGTTAGATTTAGTTGTTTTCGGCCGTGCCGCTGCAAAAAAAGCGACAATATTGTGTAAAGAGATATATCAGAGGAATATATTCGATGAGCACAGCGACAAAGCTATGCAACGGTTTAATATGATGCGTATGGCGGATGGCCCTTATCCCGTTGCTACTCTTCGAACTGAGATGCAAAAAATTATGCAAAACGATTGTTCTGTTTTTCGGGAGGAAAATAGCCTGAAAAATGGCCTAACTAAGTTAGAGGTTTTGGTGAAACAATTAACTGATATTAAGGTGACAGATCGATCTTTAATCTGGAATACTGACTTGGTAGAAGCATTTGAATTGGAAAATATGATGCAACAGGCAATTGTTACGATAAGCGCAGCTCTTTTTCGGACTGAAAGTCGTGGGGCGCATGTTCGGGAAGATTTTCCTGAAAGAAACGATGAAAAATGGTTAAAACATACGTTAGCTTGGTGGAGCTCAGATAATCGAGTGCAACTTAATACTCGAGAAGTTCACATGAAAACATTAACCAAAGATGTAGAGTTGATCCCATTGAATATACGATCTTATTAGGAGACTCAGTTTTGGCGTCTTTTAGATTACCAAAAAATTCAAAAATCAAAACAGGAAACACCTATCAGCTTACGCAGCGTTCAAAAAAGGCTATACAGGTTATGGTTTATCGCTGGAGCCCAGATGGTGATGAAGTTCCAAGAATTGACACTTTTGAAATGGAATTACAAAAAACTGGCCCGATGTTGTTAGATCTATTAATAGATATTAAAACTGTTCACGATCCAAGTTTAGCCTTTAGAAGATCTTGCAGAGAAGGTATTTGCGGTTCTTGTTCTATGAATATAAATGGGACAAATAGATTGGCCTGTACTACGCCTATCAAGGAATTAAAATCTGAAATAAAAGTGTATCCTTTGCCTCATATGGAAGTAATAAAAGATTTAGTAGTCGATCTAAGTCATTTCTACCGACAGTATGAATCTATTAAGCCGTGGATTAATTTTAGTTCGTCTAACACAGGAAAGCTCTTAGAAACACGACAATCAATTGAGGATCGTGAGAAAATAGACGGTAGCTATGAATGTATTATGTGTGCTTGTTGCAGCACAAGCTGCCCAAGTTATTGGTGGAATTCTGATCGATATTTAGGCCCCGCTATTCTTTTGCAGGCATACCGTTGGCTAGTAGATAGCCGTGACGACGCTCGTAATGAACGTTTAGAATATTTAAGAGATTCGTTTCGTTTGTATAAGTGTCATACAATTATGAATTGCGCAAACACATGTCCTAAAGGTTTAAATCCAGCCCGCGCTATCTCAGAGATAAAAAAAATGTTAGTTTTGAAAAAATCCACTGAGTGAACATCGAAAACGCGAAACTTTTATGGAGGTGCCGCCGCGGAGCCAGAGAGTTAGACTCTCTTCTTGTGCCATACGGGACTGCGCATTTACCAACGATGAATATCGATGAAAAAAACCGATTTGCAAATTTACTGGAAGAGCAAGATTCAGATCTTTTGGATTGGTTTTTAGGTAGAGCAACCCCTGACAATTCTAGTTTACTTAGGACTATAAACAATATACTTGATTTCAAAAAAAACTGCGGTGTTAGTGAATCGTAGGTTGGAACTTTAGAATATCATAAGATTCACGGTATAATTGCAATTTGTAGAAACATATATGTTGGAAAAAATTCTACTAGTTAGTTTTTTCTACTTATTGACTTGCGTCATAAGGTGTGAGATTTAATTGAAAAAATAAATGATCAATATAATTGAGACAAGCAGTATTCGGAATTTTGCGATCATCGCCCACGTTGATCATGGGAAATCGACATTAGCCGACCGACTTATACAGCATTGTGGAGGACTAGAAAGTCGAGAAATGTCGGAACAAGTTCTTGACTCTATGGATTTGGAAAAAGAGCGGGGTATAACTATAAAAGCGCAGAGCGTATCTTTACGATATGTCGCAAAAGATGGAAGCCGATATGGTTTGAATTTTATAGATACACCTGGTCATGTTGATTTTTCCTATGAGGTATCTAGATCTTTGAGCGCCTGTGAGGGAGCTTTGTTAGTAGTAGATGCTACTCAAGGAGTTGAGGCGCAAACCGTTGCTAATTGTTACACAGCAGTTGAACTGGGTCTTGAAGTGATACCGGTAATTAATAAAATCGATCTTTCGTCTGCAGAGCCAGAACGAGTACGACGAGAAATTGAAGATATTATTGGACTCGATTGCAGTGAGGCTCTTGAAATTAGTGCAAAAACCGGAATTGGCATTGAGGATGTCCTTGAGGGTATTGTTAAGTATTTGCCAAGCCCCGCAGGCCAAAGTGATGATCAACTTAAAGCGTTGATTATTGATTCGTGGTTTGATAATTATTTAGGAATTATTTCATTAAGCCGTGTCATCCAAGGTAAGTTGACTTCCAATATGCGAATAAAGATGATGTCGACTGGTGGAGATCATCTTGTTGAGGAGGTAGGGATATTTACTCCGAAAAGGAACCCAACCAATCAACTAGTAGCTGGCGAAGTAGGTTATTTGGTTGCTGGGCTAAAGGATATAAAAGCTGCACGCGTAGGAGATACCATTACAGATAGTAGAAACCCAGTGAAAAAACCGTGTTTAGGTTTTATTGAAGTAAAACCAGTTGTTTTTGCGGGACTTTATCCAGTTAATAATGGTGAGTATGAGACTTTTCGTGTGGCATTAGAAAAATTAAGTTTAAATGATGCATCTTTAAAATATGAGCCAGAGGTATCTCCCGCTTTGGGGTTTGGTTTTAGATGCGGGTTCTTAGGTATGCTGCATATGGAAATTATTCAAGAACGTTTGGAAAGAGAGTATGAATTAGAATTAATTACTACTGCGCCATCAGTGGTATATCAAATCGAACTTACGGATGGGAGTATTGAGTTAATACATAGTCCTGCGCAACTTCCTGAACAATCAAGAATTAAGAAAATAAGAGAACCGTTTATACTGACCAGTATTCTTTGTACTCAAGAATATGTGGGATCAGTAATCACTTTATGTATTGAGAAAAGAGGAATACAAAAAGATATCTCATACCATAATCGTCAAGTTATGATCAAATTTGAAATGCCATTGATCGAGGCTGTTATTGATTTTCATGATCAGTTGAAATCAGTAACTCGTGGTTATGGTTCCCTCGATTATGAGATTATTGGTTACCGGGAGGCTGATATGGTAAAAGTTGATCTGTTGATAAATGGTGAACGCATCGATCCACTATCAATACTAGTACATAAAGATCAATCATCTTTTAGAAGTCGTGACTTAGCATTGAAAATGAAAAAGATCATTCCAAGACAAATGTTTGATGTTTCTATTCAAGCCGCTATTGGCTCTCGTTTTATTGCAAGGGAGACCGTTAAAGCTCTGAGAAAAAATGTTACTGCTAAATGTTATGGTGGGGATATCACTAGAAAACGTAAACTAATAGAAAAACAGAAGGAAGGAAAAAAGAGAATGAAACAAATAGGTTCGGTTTCTATACCTCAAGAAGCATTCTTATCAGTGCTTAGAGTAGGGAACAAGTAAGTGGATTTTGAACTAATTCTATTTATCGCCTTAATTGTTACAGGGGCCATCCTGTTTATTAACCGATTTCGATCCAATGGTGAAAACGACAGAGGAATATTTAGAAAAATTTTTGTAGTTATTGTTGATTATAGTCGAGCGTTTTTCCCAGTCATTTTAATAGTTTTTGTTTTGAGATCATTTATTGTTGAACCATTTCGTATTCCTTCCGGCTCAATGCTTCCAACGTTATTCATTGGTGATTTTATTTTAGTGGAAAAATTCCGTTATGGTCTGAAGATTCCAGTTATTCATACTACGGGAATACCAACAGGATTACCGAAAAGAGGGGATGTTATAGTTTTTCGTTATCCGATCGATAATTCTACTAACTTTATTAAACGAGTTATAGGTGTGCCGGGTGATGAGATCATTTATTTAGACAAAAAATTATTTGTCAATGGAGCTATTGTTGAAGTAACAGAATCTAATCGATACACGGAGGTCAATCAAACGGAATACATTGAAAGCTTAGGGGAGTCAAGGTACAAAATTTGGAATGACAACACTCGTTTATCCAGGGCGATGCAAATTACTGTTCCTGAGAAAAGTTATTTTGTAATGGGAGATAATCGGGACCATAGCAACGACAGTCGTTATTGGGGATTTGTACCCGAGAAAAACATCGTTGGGCGAGCATTTTTTGTTTGGTTCAGTTGGAATTTAGAGAACGGTGGAATAAATTGGGCACGAATTGGGCAAAAGATTCCCTAGTGAGACCTCTAATAGTATTTATATGGACAGTCTTAGATACAAAATAAAAAGAATATTCAATTATGAATTTCAAGATATTCAGTTACTCCAGCAAGCATTGACGCACCGTAGCGCTAATGTCGCTAATAATGAGCGATTAGAGTTTTTAGGGGACAGTGTGCTTGGCATGTTGATAGCAGCGGAGTTGTATCATAAATTTCCGAAATTTAAGGAAGGTGAGTTAACTAGGAGTAGATCACGCCTGGTAAGAAAAGAAACTCTTGCTGAGATTGCAAGAAGAAACAATATTGGATCTTTAATTGTTATGGGTGATGGGGCGGCAAAAAGTGGTGGCGCAGATAGAAGTTCTATTCTTGCTGATGTTCTAGAATCAATTATTGGAGCAATATACTTGGAAGAAGGCCTCAATGAAGTTCAAGTTGTACTAAAAAATTTGTTTTCACCAGAATGGGAAAGTTTGGAAACGGTTCAGGTAAAAAAAGATCCAAAAACCGAACTTCAAGAACGAATGCAAAAATCGGGTAGGCTTTTACCAAAATACAGCGTGGAGAGATCGATTGGTGAGCCACATGATAAGGAATTTACGGTAACTTGCACACTTGATCACTCAGGAGAAAAGTTTCAAGGGTGCGGCGCTAGCCGACAAAAGGCAGAACAAAATGCGGCAGCTTGCGCTCTTAGCTCAATAGAGCATACAGATTGTTGAGCACTGAAATTTTTCGGTTCGGCTACGTAAGTGTCATTGGACGGCCGAATGTAGGAAAATCTAGCCTAGTTAATTCTCTCACTGGTTTAAAGACCAGCATAATATCCAGGCGACCTCAAACTACTAGAAATAGAATTATTGGTACCTTAAGCCGCCCGAATTTTCAATTATATTTAATTGATACGCCAGGTATACATGATTCCAGTAGACTGCTGAATACAAGACTTAATCGCATAGCATACAAGAGTCTAAAAACAAGCGATGTAGTTGTAATGCTTATTGATGCTAGAGGTTGGAAAAAGGAAGACGAACAAATCTGGAAGGTGTTAAAAAAAACCACACGAAAAATAATTATGGTTATTAATAAGCTTGACTTACTTTCGGATGTATCGAGAGTTCTGCCGCTTATTAATCATTGCTCTAAATTGCCTAATATCTCTGAAATAGTTCCCATATCGGTGAAAACGAGACATAACCTTGAATCATTGGTGAGCATAATTGGTCACTTTCTTCCAGCTAAAGCAGATATTTATTTTATGGATTCCGCTAAAGTAAATGATTTGAAACTATCAGTAGCGGAGCTTATTCGTGAGCAGATTTTTAGATTAGCAGGGGCTGAAATTCCGTATAGAGCTGCCGTAGTAGTGGAGCAAGAAAGGCTCGATACCAGTAAACCAGAATACCATGCTGTAATATGGGTTGAGACATCGGGACAGAAAGCTATTTTAATTGGAAGGAACGGTGAACGTCTAAAGAAGATCAGCATGCGAGCGAGAAAAGAGATCGAGATGATTCTTGACAGTGAGATAGTTTTGATAATTCGTGTAGTAGTTCGGAAAAATTGGTCATCAAATCCTAGAGATTTATCTAAATTAGGCTACGTCGATTAGTGAAGAAAGGTTTACTGATTTGGATAGAAATAGCAGAGTAACTGGTGAATCCATCTATATTTTACACCAGAGACCATTCTCTGAAAGCAGTTCGTTAATAGAAGGATTTTCCCGCAATCATGGCAGACTGGCATTGATGGCAAAAGGTGTAAAGAAAAAGAAATCACGATATCGGGGAATACTTTTACCGTTTCAAAAAATTACTATATCTTGGTCTGGAAAGGGAGAAGTGAAAACGATGACAAATGCAGATATGGAAAGTTATCGAGAAACTCTCACAGGTGAACGACTTTTCTGCGGTTATTACCTAAACGAACTGATTATGCTTAGCTTACATAGAGGTGATCCACATGAAAAATTATTTGATTTTTATGAAAATACTATTAATAAATTGAACAACAAATGCGATATTGAACAAACGCTAAGAATTTTTGAAAAAAATTTTCTTCAAGAGATTGGATATGGTTTAAATTTAACCCATGATGTTTCTACACGAACACCCATTAATCCCAATGTAACTTATCTATACGTCTGGGGTTTAGGCGCTGTCCCTCAAAATTCTGTTGCTGATAATGGAATACTCATTACGGGTGCATCGTTGCTGGCGTTACATGAAGAGGTTTTTTTTAACGAATTAAATCGCCGTGAACTCAAACATCTCACCAGAGGCATAATTGATTATCAACTGGGTGGAAAAATTCTCAAAAGTAGGCGTCTTTATAGCTACTTGTTTTCTAACCAATAAAATTTACATAATAACAATGGTAGATACTTTAAGAAGGAACTAATTTTAGAAGGAATCACGGGAGGGAGAAGATGGAATTAGGTGTAAATATTGATCATGTCGCTACGTTGAGGCAGGCGAGAGGAACCTTATACCCAAGTCCTGCTGAGGCGGCGAAGATTTCGGAGGATTCAGGAGCAGATTTAATTACACTACATCTACGTGAAGATCGTCGACATATAGTAGACCGAGATGTAAAAATTCTTCGAGATAAGATTCAGACACGCATGAATTTAGAAATCGCTGCTACAGATGAAATGATAGAGATAGCTTGCAAAATTAAACCAGATAATGTTTGTTTAGTGCCAGAACGTAGAGAGGAGTTAACTACTGAAGGTGGGCTAGATGTTATGAAGAATAGAAGCAAATTACGGGATATGGTATTGCGATTAAAAGATCATGGTATTGCGGTATCTACTTTCATTGACCCAGATAGTGTTCAGATTGAGGCTTCTTCTATAGTTGGCGTTGAATCAGTTGAAATACATACTGGACTATATGCAGATTCTGATGATCTAGAAACCATGACCGCGGAACGTGAAAAGGTAGTGGTTGCCAGCTTATTTGCTAGTAAAGAAGGGCTTAGGGTCAATGCTGGTCATGGCTTACACTATAATAATGTTGCAAAAATTGCTAACATTACAAGTATCTCGGAGTTGAACATTGGTCACTCCATCATCTCTAAGGCAATTTTTGTTGGTTTATCTAATGCTGTTCGAGAAATGAAGGAACTTATAGAAGTTGCAAACCGTAAACTTAGTTGACATTACTTCTCTCTAAAGGAAACGAGAATGTTTGATCTAATCTACTGTAGGTGCGAACTCGGTTGGAAGGTCACCCAATTCACCTTCATTAAACAAAAAACCAAGCATGTGATTCTGAATTAGTAATACATGTTCAGGATCTGCGGTACTAAGACGATTTTCATTAATAATTAACACTAGCCGCTGCAACCAAGAATCCCAAGCTTCTTTAGAAACTGTTTCATAGATTCTTTGGCCAATCGGACCAGGATACGGAGGGTTGTTTAAACCCTCACCAACCCGATTTAATACAGCGCAATTTACTTCTCGCATGTTAAAATTACCAGTTATGGATAATGAGTCAATTCTAAGCAGTACTGTTTCGAAAGAAAAGCACTATTATATCCATTAGTAATTTTAATATAGACTAGAAAAAAATAGAAATGGGATATAGAAAATGATAGAACAGGTAAATAATGCAAATATACTTGGACAAGATCAAATAAGAGTTACCGATGCAGCGCGAACAAAAATAACCGAGCTGATAGCCGATGCAGGAGACTCAATAGATGCAGTTAGAGTTTTTATATCTGGTGGCGGTTGCAGTGGAATGAATTATGGAATGACATTTTCTGAAAAGAATAATTCGTTGGATAGTATCCTAGAGGGATCGGAAGGATTCCGTATAGTAGTTGATCCTTTTGCGTTAGCGTATATGGAAGGTGCAGAAATAGATTACTCAGAAGAGGGCGCCAACGCTACTTTCGTTTTCAATAATGTTTTTCAGTCAGTCGGTGGAAGTGGCTCGTGTGGTGGTTGTGGGAGCGCCCATTAGAGGTTATATTTTTTTAATGTCTAAGGTTAGAAAACATAAAAAGTAAACAAATATCATTGATTGTTATAATTGGTTAAAGCGATAATATCTGTAAGAATTTTTGCCGACTCCAGAAGCACCGCCTCTTCAGGAAAATCATTTCGTTCTAGCAATTCTAATGTAACCGTTTTATCAAGGCTTAACAAAAGATTTTTTAGGGTATCAATATTACTGTCGTGAGAGTCGCGTTCGGCATAACGACGGGATTCAACTAAAGAAAAAATATTTTTTTGCGCTAATTCAGAATCGATTTTAACTTTTTCAGTTAGGTATTGAAATATTGGATTTTTCTTTATTCTGAGTTGATGTCTTATTTGAAGGTTAGACCATTGTTCATCACTAATTTTGCTTTTTCCTTCATCATATACTGTAAAAGGAATAGGTTTGATAGCGGACCAAGGCATAGCATTCTTATTTGTCAATTCTCGTTGGTTCGGACGGTAGTATGTCTCAGGTATAATAATGTCTGGATTCACCCCACGAAATTGTGTGCTCTCACCAGTGACCCTAAAGAATTGAGCAATTGTAAGTTTAAGTTGTCCCAAATCATTAGTTGGGTTGTTGGTAAAATTATTTAGTGCTACTAAATTCTGAACAGTGCCTTTGCCAAATGTGCCTTCCCCGAAAATGTAACCTCTTCCATAATCTTGAATAGCGCCAGCAAATATTTCTGAGGCAGACGCGCTGTCACGATCAACAAGTATGGCTAAGGGGTGGTTGGATAGAATATTGGGATCTGGGTCTTTTCTAACATCTATTTTCCCGTTTGAGGTTTTTATTTGGACAATAGGGCCTGATTTGATAAATAAACCAGTTGCCGAGATTGCCTCAATAAGTGAACCGCCGCCATTCCCTCGAAGATCAATAATTAAACCATCGATATCTTTAGTATTTAGTTGTTTTAATAAAACGCGCAAATCTCTGGTGGTGCTACGATAATTTGATTCACCACGGGCGTGGGCATCAAAATCGACATAAAAAGTTGGTATATCGATTACACCAATATTTTTAGGCTCGTATTCAGTTTCTATTTCATATATTTTATGACTAGCAGCTTGTTCCTCGAGTCTGATAGTATCTCGAACAATCTCTATTGTGCGTGACACTCCCCCGATTGGTTCAGTTTTTGGCAGGATTTGAAGGCGCACAATAGATCCTTTTGGTCCTCTGATCAGATCTACTACGTCATCAAGACGCCAACCAACAGTATCTACTAGGTTTTCGTTATTTTGGCCGACACCTGTTATTCTGTCTCCTGCTTTTAGATTGCCGGTTAAATCAGCTGGTCCACCTGGTAATATCCGATGGACAACTGTGTATTCGTTCTCCATTTTAAGGACCGCACCTATGCCTTCGAGAGAGAGGCTCATCTTAATTTTGAAATTTTCTGTTGCTCTGGCCGTGAAAAAACTTGTGTGTGGCTCAATAGAAGAAAGATAGGTATTAATCACTATGTCAAAAACATCTTTCTCAGAAATCTGGTTTAGACGCCGTTCAATATTTTTATATCGAGCATTTAAAAGATCATAGATTTTATTATCAGATTCGCCTGTAAGTTTCAAAGCAAGCCAGTCATATTTAACTCGTTGGACCCATAGTCTATTTAGATCAGCTTGGGTTGATTTCCATTCTTCTTGATTTCGATCGATTTGATATTCATCATCGATCAAAAAATCAAAACTTGTATCCAACACACTAGTGGCATATGAAATTCTATCTAATGCTCTTTCTCGATATCTTGAAAAGATTTCATAGGCTGGTTGCAATTGCGATTTTTTTAAAAAATTATCAAATGAGTATCTGAATTTTTCGAAAGATTCGAGATCAGAGGTTAAGAAGTAGCTTCGGTTAGGATCCAAATTATTTATATATTGGTCGAAGAAATTAGATGAAAATTCGTTATCAATTACTGGTTTTTTGTAATGATACTTATCCAACAACTGGGTGATTAATTTAGTTGCTTGTTTGTTACTCGTTGATACCTCATATTTGAAATCATCGTCTCCATGTGACGGTAATGTTACGATGTTTAGGGTGAAAAAAAATAATGCTGAGAAAAAAAATGCCGGCACTGTAGTTCTCAATTTACTCATAAACTTAGTTTCATTAAATAGGTTAAAGCCAGTTATTTTATTGTTCATGCTAGTGGAGGCTATAAATTAAGCTTATCGTTCTCGGTGTGAAGGTCAAGTAAAGAGTTCTCATCTGCTTTGCAAATTCCACGATTTGTGATTAGTCCCGATATTAATTCAGGAGGAGTTATATCAAAAGCTGGATTAGCAGCTGTGCTACCGTAGGGTGTTGTTCGGACCTGAGCGATCGTACCGTTGCTTAGGGCGCCTTTTACAAATAAGACTTCTTCTGGATTACGCTCTTCAATTACTATATTATTTTTTCTGTGATCCCAAGACCAATCTATAGTGCTTGATGGTAATGCGACATAGAATGGTACGTTATTATCTTTAGCTGCTAACGCTTTTAGATAGGTTCCAATTTTGTTGCACACAGCGCCTGTCCGTGCGGTACGATCTGAACCTACTATACAAAGATCTATTTGACCATTTTGCATTAGGTGACCGCCAGCATTATCTGAAATAATAGTATAAGGGATATCTTGATTTTTTAGCTCCCAAGCTGTTAGAGACGAACCTTGATTTCGGGGCCTAGTTTCATCAATCCATATATGGAGATTTAAATCTTCGCGTTGAGCTTTGTAGATTGGCGCTAAAGCCGTTCCCCAATCTACCGTGGCGAGCCAGCCTGCATTACAGTGGGTCAATATATTGAGGGCGCCACTTTTCCTTTTTTTTGAATAAACATCTCGAAGAATTGCATAGCCATGATTACCAATATTGCTATTTACCTCAATGTCATCATTACAGAATTGCTCCGCTTCAATGCGTGCGGTCTTAGCACGCATGTTTGGTTCAATTTCGAGTAATTTAATCAATAGTTTATCAATAGCCCAACGCAGATTAATAGCGGTAGGTCTAGTACTAAGTAAAATTTCAGCACTTTGTTTTAAGTACATGCTAGATGAATCATATGATGCGGCAATGTACATGCCGCACGCGGCCGTAGCTCCTATTAATGGAGCACCACGAACAACCATTGTAGAAATGCTAGAGGCTATTTCAGTAACAGTAGTCATTTTTTGAATTCGGAAACTAAATGGGAGCTCTCTTTGGTCTATTGCGTATATTACAGGCTCATCCTTTTCAATCCAGATTGATCTGAAATGTTTTCCATTTATATTCATAAATCAATTTCCTTATTTATTCTTCCATTTCGGCGGTCTTTTTTCTACAAATGCCTTCATGCCCTCCTTTTGGTCTTCAGTAGCAAACAAAGAAAGAAAAATCCCACGTTCATTTTTAATACCTTGATTCAGGGTTGTTTCAAACGCGGTGTTTACGGCTGTTTTTGCCATCAATATCGAAGGAGTTGAAAGCTTCGCAATTTTCTTTGCGATGTGCTTAGCTTCTAACAATAAATTCTCACTTGAGACTATACGACTAACCAGACCAGCACGCTCAGCTTCATCGGCTTTCATAATACGGCCAGTAAGAATCATTTCCATTGCTTTAGATTTGCCTATCGCACGCACTAATCTTTGAGTTCCACCTGCCCCTGGAATGATACCAAGTTTGATTTCAGGTTGACCGAATTGGGCCGTTTCCGATGCAATAATGATATCGCACATCATTGCTAATTCGCATCCTCCACCAAACGCATATCCTGATACGGCAGCAATAACAGGTTTCCGGCAATTGCTGACACAATGCCAGTGACTACCGATAAAGTCCGAACTATAGGCATCGATATATGTTTTATCCACCATACCTTTAATATCTGCACCAGCGGCGAACGCCTTATCATTGCCCGTAATAATTAATACTGAAATGTCGGGATTAGAGTCAAATGTATTTATAGCATTGCTTAGCTCATGCATCAGAGTATCTGAAAGGGCGTTTAACGCATCGGGTCGATCCAAGATTATTAAACCAATGCCATCTTCAATTGTTATTTTGATGCAGGTGTATGTCATAGTTTCTCCTTAGATATTGCCTAATAGGTCATTTTTTAGCCTAACAGGATGCCGGTGGCAAACAATCTTCTTATCATAGTGTTATCTTTTTGTTACGTTTGGTAAAGTCCTAAATTGGTTATCTTGGAATTAGATTTTAAAGAGCCTACTGAAATGACTTGTTTTTGCTATAAAGAGGCAATTTTTAGATGACTAGCTTAGCGCACATAATCCTAAATAACTCTATTAGGAAAATATAAATAATGCTTAGTAAAATGAATATGCAGGCTTGGCAAGATCTCGTGAATAGAGAGTTGACCACTGACACAAAAACTGACATAACTTTTCAGACACCAGAAGGAATAAACCTGAAGGGCCTATATACGTCTCAAGATCTTGAAGATATTGAGTACAGGGAGACTATGCCGGGAATTCCTCCGTTCACTAGAGGATCAAAGGCATCAATGTACTTAGGTAGGCCTTGGACCGTACGACAGTATGCTGGTTATTCGACAGCGGAAGAATCTAATGCTTTTTATCGGAGGAATCTTAAAGAGGGCCAAACTGGCTTATCTGTAGCATTCGATTTACCGACACATAGAGGATATGATTCGGATCACCCTCGAGTTTCAGGCGATGTTGGAAATGCTGGGGTAGCGATTGATACTGTGGAGGATATGGCAATACTTTTTTCCAATATACCGCTTGATGAGATGTCTGTATCTATGACCATGAATGGAGCAGTACTGCCTATACTAGCGATGTATATTGTAACTGCGGAAGAGCAGAATGTTTCGTTGGAAAGTTTGTCTGGGACGTTGCAAAATGACATCCTTAAAGAATTCATGGTACGAAATACTTACATTTATCCTCCTAATCCATCCATGAGGATAGTGGCTGATATAATTAGGTTTACTACACATCATATGCCTAAATTTAATCCAATTTCAATCTCTGGATACCATATGCAAGAGGCAGGGGCAACCGCTGTCCAAGAACTTGCTTATACTTTAGCTGATGGAATTGAGTATATTCGAGCAGCCTTAACCACCGGGTTACACATCGATGACTTTGCTCCAAGGCTATCATTTTTTTTTGGGATCGGTATGAATATGTTTATGGAAGTAGCAAAACTAAGAGCTGCGCGAACATTGTGGCCAGAGCTATTACAGCAATATTTTAAACCAAACAAACCTAGGTCTATGATGTTACGAACCCATTGCCAAACTTCAGGCGTTAGCTTGGCAAGTAAGGATCCACACACAAATATTGTTCGAACTACCATTGAGGCATTAGCAGCTGTTTTAGGTGGTACTCAATCACTACATACTAATAGTTTTGATGAGGCACTTGGGTTGCCAACCGATGCCTCAGCCAGAATTGCAAGAAATACTCAGCTTGTATTACGTGAAGAGGCTGGACTCACAAAAGTAATCGATCCTTTGGGTGGATCCTATTTTGTAGAGTCACTTACTGCGAGTATCATGCGTGAGGCAAGACGTTTAATAAATGAAATAGAAGAAATGGGCGGTATGACTAAAGCAGTGGAAAATGGGTTACCTAAATTGAGGATTGAGCAAGCCGCAGCGCGACGACAAGCTAGGATAGATAACGGCGACGAACTAATTATTGGCGTCAATGCGTATCAGAGTAATGAATCTGAACCCGTTGAGCTATTGATTGTGGATAATGAAAGGGTACGCGAAAAACAAATTAAGAAATTGAGAAAAATTAAGGAATCACGTAACCAATATGAATGCAAAAAAGCCCTAGATTTACTCCAATCGGCTGCTTTAAATAATGACTCTAATTTATTAGAACATGCTATTGAGGCGGCGAGAAAACGAGCGACTGTTGGCGAGATTAGTCAGGCATTAGAGAATGTCTTCGGTCGCTATACAGCAAATGCTAAATCTGTATCGGGGGTATATGGAATGATGTCTTCAGAAAATAAGGATTTTGCAAGACTGGTCGAAAAGGTTGCATTATTTTCCAAAAAAATGGGTAGGCAGCCAAGAATTTTAATCGCCAAACTTGGCCAGGATGGTCATGACCGAGGAGCAAAGGTAGTTGCGTCTGGATTCGCAGATATTGGTTTCGATGTTGACGTATCACCTCTCTTTCAGACTCCGACAGAAATTGCAAGTCAGGCGTTAGAAAATGATGTGCACGTGATAGGAATTTCATCACAAGTTGCAGCCCATCGTACGTTAATACCAGATTTAATGCGTGAATTAGGGACCGCTGGAAAAAATGATATTATCGTTACTTTAGGAGGGGTTATCCCAACCGAAGATTTAGAAATAATGCATCAACAAGGCATTGGAGCAATTTTTGGTCCTGAAACTACCATATTAGAGTCAGCGGAAAAGATTATTGATCTAATCACTTTAAAAAAGAACGCTTGAGTTGATGAAAAAAATAATAGAAGAAATAGAAAAGCATCGTATGTCGTCCAAGCTAGGCGGAGGCTCTGATCGAATTGACTTGCAGCATAAAATGGGAAAATTGACGGCACATGAACGTATTGATGTGTTGGTAGACCCACAATCATTTGAAGAGTGGGACACTTTTGTTCAGCATCGCTGCACTGATTATGGAATGCAAGAAAAGCGTGTTTCTGGAGATGGAGTAGTTACAGGAACAGGTAGGATTGAGGGTAGAAATTGTTTTGTTTTTAGTCAGGATTTTACAGTGATGGGTGGATCGCTATCTGAAGCTAATGCAAATAAAATCTGCAAGATCATGGATCATGCTATGCAATTAGGAATCCCAATTATTGGTTTAAATGATTCAGGAGGCGCACGAATTCAAGAAGGAATCGATGCTTTAGCGGGTTATGCTGAAATATTTCAACGAAATGTTTTAGCATCAGGTGTTGTCCCACAGCTCTCTTTGATAATGGGCCCTTGTGCTGGCGGTGCAGTTTATTCACCTGCAATAACGGACTTTATTTTTATGGTCAAAAATACCTCTTATCTGTATGTGACGGGACCTAATGTTGTAAAAACCGTAACTCATGAGGAAGTTACACACGAAGAGCTGGGAGGTGCCTCCATTCACGCACAGAAATCGGGCGTTGCGGCGTGCGCTTTTAGCAACGATGTCGATGCACTTTTAGAAATGCGGCGGTTGTTTAGTTTTATTCCCATGAATAACCGCGAAAAAGCCCCACGAATTAACACGGACGACTCTCCAGAGCGCTATGTTGAGGCGCTAAATCACATTATTCCCGGTGATAATAGCAAGAGTTACGACATGCAGGCTATTATTTTAAGTATAGTTGACGATCGTGACTTTCTGGAAATGTTTCCTAATTTTGCCAAAAATATCACTGTCGGGTTTGGACGAATGGATGGAAATTCAGTTGGCATAGTTGCGAACCAGCCTACTGTTTTAGCTGGATGTTTGGATATAGATGCATCAGTAAAAGCTGCCAGATTTGTAAGATTTTGTGACTCCTTTAATATCCCAATAATTACTTTTGTGGATGTTCCAGGATTTCTCCCAGGCGTTATGCAGGAGCATGGAGGTATTATTAAGCACGGCGCAAAATTGCTTTACGCATATGCGGAAGCTACTGTACCCAAGATTACAATTATCACTAGGAAAGCCTATGGTGGAGCTTATGATGTCATGTCATCAAAACACTTAAGGGGAGATATAAATTTGGCTTGGCCAAGTGCCGAAATCGCTGTAATGGGGGCAAGAGGTGCCATAGAAATTATTTATGGAAAAGTGAAAACAAGCCAAATTGAAATTGATGAATATCAACAAGAGTATGAGAAGAAATTTTCTACTCCCTTTCACGCCGGCGCGCGCGGGTTCATTGATGACATTATCGAACCACAGTTTACGCGCCAAAGAATATGCCGAGGACTGAAACTCTTAAACCATAAGAAACTGAAAAATCCATGGCGTAAACACGGCAATATCCCACTGTAGGAGAAACCTATGCTCGTTATTTGGATCTTAGAGCTGGCTTGCTTGATGCCGTAACAAAAATTTTTGTATTTTACCAGTCGATGTTTTTGGTAATGAGCATACTACTATGGTTTTAGGGACTTTAAAATGTGCCATCTGCTGTCGGCAGTAGGTGATAACTTCTTCCGCAGAGAGAGTGATACCATCTTTCAAGGTGATAAAAGCGCAGGGTGATTCACCCCAATGTTCATCTGGCTTGGCTACGACTGCTGCTTCGAGTATATTTGGATGACGATATAAAACCTCTTCGATTTCCAAGCTAGATATATTTTCACCACCTGAAATAATAATATCTTTTGATCTATCTTTAATTTCAATATAGCTGTCGGGGTGCCGTACAGCAAGGTCTCCTGTTCGTAACCACCCATCTTTAAATGCATTTTCTGTGGCTTCTTGATTCTTCAAGTAGCCTTTCATCACCGTATTTCCTCTTATCATGACCTCGCCGATTGTTTTAGCGTCCCAAGGAACATCTTTCATTGTATTAGGGTCCTTAACGGAACTATCCTCTAATGTGCCATAGTGGACACCTTGCCTAGCAATCAACGAAGCGCGTTCTAGATCTTTCAAATTTCCCCATTCTTCTTTTAGCAAACAAACTGTTGCGGGCCCATATGTTTCTGTAAGACCATACAAGTGTGTGACAATAAAACCCTGTTGCTCCATTTTTTCAATGACGATAGACGGTGGCGCTGCACCTCCGGTCGCGATTTGCACTTGGTGTGAGCATGAAATTTTCTCATTTTCAGGTGCATTAATGAGCATGTTAAGAATAATAGGAGCTCCACACATATGTGTTACATGTTTATCAGAAATTAGTTTGAAGATATTGGCAGGGTCTATTTTTCGTAAGCAGATATGAGTACCTTGGGCTGCTGTGACCGCCCAAGTAAATGTCCAACCGTCACAATGGAACATCGGTAGGGTCCAAAGGTAGATAGATTTATTATCTAAGCCAAAGGCCTGCATATTACCCAACGAACTCAGGTAGGCACCTCTATGGTGATACACACATCCTTTGGGATTACCTGTTGTACCTGATGTATAAAGAAGGGACAAGGCTTGCCATTCGTCCTTTGGCTCATCAAACTCGTAATAATTAATGCCTTCGGTTAAAAATTCCTCGTATTCAATATCACCCAATTCGGTTTGATGTATATTAGAGGGATCACAAATACGAATTATAAGAATTTTTTTCTTCAGTTTTTCTAAAACTTCTTCGATTAGTGGAGCGTAAGTATCGTCAGCAAGCAGTACTTTCGATTCACCATGCTCAAGAATAAAAGATATTGTTTCAGCATCCAAGCGGGTGTTCAACGAATTCAGTACACCGCCCATCAACGGAACACCATTATGTGCTTCTAACATTTCTGGAATATTTCCTGCCAAGATCGCGATACAAGTTCCCGGCTTTAATCCTCTGTTATGAAGTGCCGTAGCCAGCATAGTTGACCGGCGGTAAAAATCTTTATATGTATATTGTCTATTTCCGTCGATAATTGCTATTTTTTCGGGGACTACTTGAGCAGCTCGTTTAAGAAAGCTGATTGGCGATAGCGGTACATAGTTAGCTGAATTTGTTGGTAAGTTTTTCTCAAAAATTGACATCTGCAAAAACCTCATCGTGGGGGTGAGTAAAAGACACCGATAAGTAACTTAGATTCAGTGAAAACGGTAGTTATGCATTCAGGCCAAGATTATCCAGAAAATACGAAACCATGTATAGTTGAAATTAGATAATTTACGGTTTTTTGGAGTCTGGCAAAATATTTTTTAAAATGAATAAAGCAAGTTATGACACCTAACAAAGCACAGGATTCAGTTGGGATGCTTTGCAAATAGACAGAATTTAGAACGCTTTTCAAAAGCGTTCTTGTCAAATGGAACATGTAAAAGTAACATCGTAGTAAAATTTAGTTTTATGGCACGAGACTGGAGGAAACAAGACGATATGTTTACAGGCAGCATGGTCGCTTTAGTTACGCCAATGGATAATGGTGGGGCTATCGATTGGAAGAGATTGAATAGTCTAGTGGATCATCATATCCAAGAAGGCACCGACGCGATTGTTTCTGTAGGGACAACAGGAGAGTCAGCGACACTTAGTCATGATGAGCATATAGAGGTCATTGCACGTACTGTCGATCATGTATCGGGGAGAGTGCCAGTTATTGGAGGTACGGGATCTAACTCGACAGAAGAAACAATATTCCTTACTAAAAAAGCAGCGGAAGTAGGAGTTAATGGCTGCCTTATTGTTGTTCCATATTATAATAAACCGCCACAGGAAGGCCTGTATCAGCATTTTCGAATGATTGCAGAATCAGTGATGATTCCTCAAATACTATATAACGTTCCCGGTCGCACCGGAGTCGATCTAAAAAATGAAACAGCCTTACGGTTAGCCGAAATTGATAACATTGTTGGTATCAAAGATGCAACCAATGATTTAGAAAGAGGAGCAGACTTAATTCAACGATCTCAACCTGATTTTTTTGTATACTCCGGGGAGGATGGAACATCTTGTCAGCTTATGCTTGCTGGGGCAAAAGGCACGATATCTGTCACGGCAAACGTTGCTCCAAATCTGATGCATAAGATGTGTTCAGCCGCTGTTAATGGTGATCATGCAACCGCCTTAAAATTTAATGAGAAACTGAGTGACTTACACTCTGCGTTGTTTTTACAATCAAATCCCATTCCTGCAAAATGGGCAGTAGCTGAACAAGGACATATAATGAACGACATTCGTTTACCGTTAGTCCCATTGAATTCTATTTATTTCGATGAAGTAAGAAACGCTATGAGTAAAGCCGATGTTGTCTAGACTATTAATCAACTCCAACTAAAACTTAAATCAGCATGAAACGTTTAGAACCTCTATATTCAGGAAAAGCAAAAACCCTTTTTGAAACCGATGATCCGGAGCATCTTATTATGGAATTTCGAGATGATACCTCAGCGTTTGACGGTGAAATCATTGAGCAATTTGACAGAAAAGGCGCAGTAAATAATCGATTTAATGCATTTATTTTAGAAAAGCTTGAAAAAAATGGAGTAGCTACTCATTTTGAGTCTCTGCTAAGTAATACGGAATCTTTAGTAAAAAACTTAGATATGATTCCTATTGAATGCGTAGTTCGTAACATAGCAACCGGTTCACTGTGTAAACGATATGGAATAGAGGATGGATTGGAGCTTATCCCTCCAACATTTGAATTCTTTTTAAAAGATGATGAAAGACATGATCCTTTAGTAAATGAATGTCATATTCTTAGCTTTGGATGGGCATCGGATAACGAGATCACCATAATGAAAGACATTAGTTTTAGAGTGAATACTATACTCTCTAAGGTTTTTCAGGATAACGGCATGATTTTAGTAGATTTTAAATTAGAATTCGGCCGGGCCAAAGAAAAGTTATTATTAGGCGATGAATTTACCCCCGATGGATGCCGTTTATGGGATGCTGATACCAGGCGAAAGCTTGATAAAGATCGTTTTCGACGAGGCCTGGGAGGCGTAGTTGAAGCATATGAAGAAGTCGCGTTGCGATTGGGCGTTGATTTGAGTGGTATAAGCGAAACAACTGGTTCAAGCTAAATCGCCTAATCAAGTGTTAATTTTTCTAGGCGATATTGCTGAGTCAAGATTTCGGCTAGATCAGCGCTTACGAATAATTCGTGAAATTATTCCAACTATCAAGGACATAGTGCCTTATTTCGTATACTTCTTACAATGTGATGAACGTATCCCAAAGAATATCGGTGATGCCCTTAGCAAACTACTTAATTCAGAGTTATTTGTTTTTCGACAAACAAATGGTTATGGGTGCCAAAATATTACTGTTATTCCACGGCTCGGCACAATTTCGCCTTGGTCGAGCAAAGCAACAGAGTTAATTAAGAAGTGTAATCTCATTGATTTAAATCGCATAGAGCGAGGTATACACTGGCAGATTGAGGGGTGTAGCGTTGAAGAAATAAAAAATATAACATCATTTCTGCATGATCCGCTTACGCAATCGATATTAGACGATCCTCGACAATTCTCTTCGATATTTCAGGTGCCAGAATCTAGACCATTAAGAACAGTATATTCTGGGAATAGCGGCAAAAATGCTCTGGTAAAAGCAAATCAAGAATTAGGACTGGCAATGTCCGATCGTGAAGTCGAATATTTTTTGCATGAATATAACCAATTAAAAAGAGGACCAACAGATGCTGAGTTAATGATGTTTGCACAAGTAAATTCAGAACATTGCAGGCACAAACAATTTAACGCTTCGTGGGTAATTGATGGACAAAGACAAGATCATTCTTTATTTGAAATGATTAAAGGCACGCATGCTAGGAATGGAAGCGGAACTCTTGTGGCATATGATGACAATGCGGCGGTATTGGAAGGTGGAAATAGTGCTTGGTTTTTGCCAAACGATCTGACCAGGGAATATCAATGCCATTATGAGCCGGCAGATATCGTTGCCAAAGTTGAAACACATAACCATCCAACCGGGATATCTCCTTTTCCAGGAGCTGCTACTGGATCCGGCGGAGAAATTAGAGATGAAGGCGCCACAGGTAGAGGAGGTATACCCAAGGCAGGAGTAACAGGATTTTCAGTATCTAACTTACATATTCCCGGGTTTCATAGGGCCTGGGAGATCCTGCCATCTAATCCGAAAAGATTGGCTACTCCGCTCGAGATCATGATAGACGCGCCGTTAGGTGCAGCATCATTCAATAATGAGTTTGGTCGGCCTAATATCGCTGGTTATTTTAGAACCTTAGAATTCATGATGGAAGAAGACTCAACAAAAAGACGTTGGGGTTACCACAAACCTATCATGCTCGCAGGTGGGCTGGGTAATATTCGTCGAAGACATGTAAAGAAATTGCCAATTCCAGAGGGTGGACTTTTGGTAGTGCTTGGTGGGCCAGGAATGTTAATCGGTTTAGGGGGAGGCGCCTCGTCTAGTCGTGATTCAGGTGATGGTAGTGAGTCTTTAGATTTTGCATCAGTGCAAAGAGGAAATCCAGAAATTCAAAGACGTTGTCAGGAAGTTCTTAATAGTTGCGTATTTATGGGTGAGAAAAATCCAATTTTGTCGATTCATGATGTCGGAGCAGGAGGGCTAAGCAATGCGTTACCGGAACTTGTAAGAGATTCAAAGCGCGGTGCCTATATAGATTTAGCTAATCTAGAAATTGCCGATGAAGCTATGTCACCAATGGAAATTTGGTGCAACGAAGCGCAGGAACGTTATGTTTTAGCAATTCGTGAGGATCGCGTTAATGACTTTTCGGACATTTGTGAAAGAGAGTCTTGCCCCTATCAAATAGTTGGAAGAGCTACAAAAAAGAATATTTTAGAGGTGAAAGATAGCCGGGCTCCTTCCAAGAGTTTAAATAATAAAAATTTCGAAGTTCCGGTACCCGTGAATATCGATATGAACTTTCTTTTCAAGGAAAATTCACAATTAGAAATTATCTGTAAAACTCAACCAAAACCAGGTAAGCGTGGTAGTTTGGAAAATATTGATTTAGTAGAAGCGTTGAATAGAGTTATCAAATTACCTGCAGTGAGTGATAAATCGTTTCTTATCAACATTGGTGATCGGAGTGTTGGAGGAAAAGTGGTGCGAGACCCAATGGTAGGTCCGTGGCAAGTTCCAGTAGCCGATGTTGGTGTTACTTCAAGTGATTTTTGGGGCATTTCAGGAGAAGCTATAGCAATCGGTGAAAAGGCGCCTATCGCATTGGTAAATCCATCCTCAAGTGGTCGGATGGCGGTTGCAGAATCAATAACCAACATTGCTGCGGCCTCAGTGAAAAATTTGAGTTCGGTAAAATTATCGGCGAATTGGATGGCGTGCACTGATCAGAGTGGTGAAAAAGCCAAACTTTACGAAACCGTCAAAGCAGTAGCTTTAGAGTTATGCCCACAACTAGGAATTTCTATTCCTGTTGGAAAAGACTCACTATCAATGTCAAGTTACTGGAAAAATAATTCTATAAATTGGAAAGTTGTTTCACCAGTTACTTTAGCGGTTACAGCTTACGCTCCTATTACGAACATACAAAAAGTGTGGACCCCAACGCTGAAAAAACAAAGTGATACGTCACTTTTATTTGTAGATTTAGCGAAAGGAAAGCAAAGATTATCTGGATCTGCTCTAAGCCAAGTCTTTAATTTTATTGGGGACGAGACACCAGATGTCGAGTCATCTGAGTTACTGAGAAATTTTTTTTCGGCTACCCGTATATTACTTGAGGAACATTCAGTTTTAGCTTATCACGATCGTTCGGATGGCGGGCTAATAATGACATTGTTGGAGATGGCTTTCGCCGGGAGAGTCGGGCTAAAAATTGATATTGGTGATGAAAACCCAAATACATACTTATTCAATGAAGAGTTGGGTTTTGTTCTGCAAGCTGCAAATAACAGATTACGTAATGTCAAAGCCACGCTTAAGCGGTATGGGTTAGAGGAATACTCTCATATATTAGGAGAAATTTCGACTGACAATAACGATATCCGCATCTATTCAGGTAAAAAACTTCTTTTTAAAGAAAGCAGGGCAATTTTACACAGAAAATGGTCTGAGACTTCCTGGGCTATTCAAAAATTGAGAGATGATCCTAGCTGCGCCGATGAAGAGTATGATCGTTTGTTGGATCTTGAGGATCCTGGCCTGCATTCAGATTCGTTGCCGTGCGAAGAAAATATAGATAAAAAGATTTTTGTATTAACGAATGAAAAACCAAAAATTGGAGTGCTTCGAGAGCAAGGCGTCAACGGGCATTTAGAAATGGCTTCAGCTTTTTTTACAGCCGGATTTTGTTCTTATGACGTAACTATGACGGATCTGTTGTCCGGCGCTCAAAAATTGGAAGATTTCGATGGGCTTGTAGCCTGTGGAGGATTTTCCTATGGAGATGTACTTGGAGCAGGGAACGGCTGGGCAAAGTCGATTCTCTACACACCAAAGTTACGAGATCAGTTTGAGAAATTTTTCCAAAAGAAAGATACGTTTACCTTTGGGGTTTGTAATGGGTGCCAAATGCTCTCTGAGTTGCGTGATCTTATACCGGGATCCGAACATTGGCCATACTTTATTAGAAATACATCTGAACAATTTGAATCTCGTTTAGTAATGGTAGAGATAGTTCAGAGCCAATCAATATTTTTTAAAGGCCTCCAAGGAATGCGGTTACCTATAGTTATAGCTCATGGTGAAGGTAAGACTAAATATAGTCACGAGGATATCGACTGTTTGCTTAAAGATAGAAAAATTAGCCTTCGTTATATTGATAACTATGGTACCCCAACGGAGATTTACCCGCTAAATCCAAATGGTTCAGAAGGTGGTTACACTGCTTTTTGTAGTAGTGATGGTAGAGTAACTATAATGATGCCGCACCCCGAAAGAGTGGTTCGATCAATTACTTGTTCCTGGATTCCTGATAATTGGGGTCAGTTTTCTCCCTGGTTAAAAATTTTTCAAAACGCGCGAGATTTCTGTTCTTAAACGGTTACATAGAAGTGTAGTTGGGCCCACCACCGCCTTCGGGAGTTACCCAGCTAATATTTTCGCTGGGATCTTTGATATCACATGTTTTACAGTGTATACAATTTTGAGAATTTATCTGTAATTTTGGGTTGCTTGAATCACCAACTATTTCATAAACGCCGGCAGGACAATATCTTTGGGCAGGTTCGTCCCATTTGGGTAAGTTCCGAGTTATAGGGATATTTTCGTCGTGTAGTCTAAGATGTACTGGTTGATCATCTTCATGATTAGTATTCGTCAAAAATACTGAGGAATTTTTGTCGAAAGTTAGAATTCCGTCCGGCTTGTCATATTCAATACTTTGGCTTCGACTTGCAGATTGTAATGCTGCATGGTCACTTGTTTCATCTTTCAAGGTAAATGGCAAATGTCCGTTAAACCAGTTTTGTTCAACAAAATTAAACGCCCCACCAAGAATAGGTCCAAATTTATGAAGTGCAGGCCCAAAATTGCGTGCACACTTAAGTTCCCTATAAATCCAGGATTCTTTAAACAAAATATCAAACTCAGAAAGAGTTTTTCCACCTCCATCTTTAGACTCTAGCGTTGCGAAGAGGATTTTCCCAGCAATAATTCCAGATTGCATTGCTGTGTGTGTACCTTTAATTTTGGCAAAATTTAATGTTCCCGCATCACATCCGATCAGTAATGCTCCTGGCATCGACATCTTTGGAAGCGAGTTGTAGCCACCCTTTGTTATCGACCTAGCTCCATAGCCTATACGTCGACCACCTTCAAGCATCATTTTTATAGATGGATGCGTTTTATATCGCTGTAATTCGTCAAATGGACTTAAAAATGGATTTCTATAATTCAGATCAACTATTATTCCTAGGGCGACCAAATTATGATCAAAGTGATACAAAAATGAACCTCCCGTAGATTTACTTTCTGAAAGTGGCCAACCTGTTCCATGAACGACTAAACCCGATAAATGTTTTTCTGGGTCAATTTCCCACAGTTCTTTCAAGCCTAAACCATAGTGTTGGGGAGTAGAAAATTGATCAAGCGCATAATGTTTGATTAAGTATTTTCCTAAATGACCTCTAGATCCTTCTGCAAATACAGTGTATTTCGCATGGAGTTCTATGCCGGGCTCGAAGCTAACTTTTTTAGAACCATCTTTCTTTACCCCCATATCATTCGTAGCTACACCAATGACCTCATTCCTATCATTTATTAAAACCTCACTGGCTGCGAATCCAGGATAAATTTCTGCCCCTAATTCCTCAGCCCGACTGCCTAACCACTTTACAAGTCTACCCAAGCTCCCGATATAGTTCCCATCGTTATGCATTGTTTTTGGCGCTAAGGACAGGGGCCATTTAAGCTTGTTATTTTT
>MDTE01176257.1_pt1 | contig 46765 bp, 40 predicted proteins | sample 811231 | NCBI WGS metagenome assembly MDTE01 (sample SAMN05326651, study PRJNA326480) | marine metagenome | isolation source: seawater | place: Indian Ocean: Red Sea | collected 2010 | reverse complement strand
TGTAGCTCAGTTGGTTAGAGCGCCTGATTGTGGTTCAGGAGGTCGTGGGTTCAAATCCCATCAGCCACCCCAATATTTTCAATGACTTAACTATTACTTGTATTTGCCGCTTTGCCAATTTGCGCGACTTTTGTCGCGCGTTTGTGGCCGCTGATCCACCACTGCAGCTTTATCTGCGTAGCGTGTTTGGCACATCGCAGAGTGTTCTCGATATAGCTTGGGCCAGATAGTCCCAGGCGGCCTTAAGGCCGCCTGTGAGGGCAGTATGCACGACCCGAGGGTGTCATGGACACGAAAGCCCTCTGAGATGCCTGCACAGTGGCAGACTCACTTAAAGGTCGTGCGTATGGTTGTGATCGGTTTGCTGAGATTTTGACTGCTGTGAGGGCAGCGTCGAAAGCCAAGTTCGTATGGGAGTGCCTGACCTGATTTTGGGCCCCATGCGCGTTATTTATCGATGAAGTTCCGTGTTTTCGGGCTAACTGGCGATTTTTAAAAGTGGTCCCTTCTAAACCTTCCAGCATCTTCTTTGGTTCTCTGTCTAAGTTCAAACCAAATCAGCACAACCAGAAAAGCGACAAGTAAAAGATGTTTCATATCTATCAGATCTATTTCGTCCCGAAAACCAAAAAAGAGACCACCAATCAGATAAAAAACCCCAAAATTTAGCACGATCGCAAGTGATGGTGAGGCCTTATACGAAAAGAGGTATCTAAAAACTGCATAAGCTAGCAAGCAACCGGCGGCAAAACGGCTCGTCTTATAGCGATACAGTTGCTCACTTTCATCGATGTTATAATCGAACGGGAAAAATAAATCGGTTCCGAATAAAGTCATCATTATCGATATGATAAACCATAAGAATAAAACAAGAATTGAAATTTTTCTGAAAGTTTGCATAACAGACTTCGTTCGTTTTTGGTCTATTAAAAAACTAATATTTAAACCGCCACCGCAAAATAAAAATCCGTGGTTCCGATAGTATGATTAACGTGTTGAGTTACCGACCTGGAAGCGGGGACGAACAAAATGGGGCCAGAAAAAAATGGGCTGTGTTTTCATTTGAATTAATATTCCACTTTTATCCCATATTTTCTACTATTTTCTACTTTAGCCTTGACGGAAAAATTTAAAAACCCCAGAAAACCATGAGGTTTCGGTGGTGGCTGTAGCTCAGTTGGTTAGAGCGCCTGATTGTGGTTCAGGAGGCCGTGGGTTCAAATCCCATCAGCCACCCCATTTTCCCCCTAACGAACATGACCGACTGACATCGCTTTACCGGATCGTCGCCGGACTTCTAGGCTTGTTAGATGGACACGCGCTGGATCGAAGACTAAACCGAACTTCTCTCCGTCGTCGAGATGCACTGCGCAGATGCGGCTGCGGCCGATCATGACGTTCTCACGCTAGATCTTATGGAAAACGCCGGTGCGGCCGCCGCGGATTTCGGGCCGGGGCTGATCGCCGACCGCCTGCCGGGGGTCCTACGTTCTCTGGCGATGGAATATTGTTTCCCGGGTTAAGGATCGGCGTCCTCTGTCCGGCGTTTACTCGGCTCACGCGATGGTATAGGACATCCGCCGTTCGTCCGGATGACCGGGTGAATGCGCGTGGCGTGTGGTCATGGGGCTTCACGCCATGATTTAGATCGGGCGCGTGCGCGGGCGTGGCGGAACTGGTAGACGCGCCAGGTTTAGGTCCTGGTGACTGAAAAGTCGTGGGGGTTCAAGTCCCTTCGCCCGCACCACCCGCACAAGGCATGTATGAGGAATTTCAAGCGGCCATCGGCCGGGGGTCGGCGGCCTAGAACCGCCGGGCTGGTACACTAGAGAAAATGGAAATCGGACCTGGTTATGGAAGTTGTCGAAAAAAAGAACGAAGGCCTGCAGCGTGATTTCAAGATCACGATCGCGGCGGATGATATTCAGCAGCGCGTTGATGCGCGCCTGACAGAGGTCGGGCGGGATATCAACCTCCCTGGTTTCCGTCCGGGCAAGGCGCCGCTCAAGATTCTCAAGCAGCGTTACGGCAGCGCGGTGATGGGCGAAGTGCTCGAGGGCACGGTTCAGGAATCCTCTCAGGAGCTGCTCGCCGAACGCGGGCTCCGTCCGGCCGGCCAGCCGAAGATTGAGGTTGTTTCCTTCGACGAGGGCGAGGATCTTGAATACGACATGGCGGTCGAGATCCTGCCCGAGATCGAGCCGGTCGACTTGGCCGAGCTCGAGCTCGACCGGGTGAAAGTAATTCCGACCGACGGCGAGATCGACGATGCGATCGACCGTATCGTAAAGCAGAATCGCGAGACCAAGCCCATCGAGACGCTTCGCAAGACGGCCGATGGTGACGTTGTTATTGTCGACTTCGAGGGCAAGATCGACGACGTCCCCTTCGAGGGCGGTAAGGGCACGGGCATCCGGCTTGAGCTCGGATCCAACCAGTTCATCCCTGGCTTCGAGGAGCAGCTGGTGGGTGTCGACGCGGGCATACCGCTCGAGGTCAAGGTGGCGTTCCCCGACGACTACAATGTCGACGATCTGGCCGGCAAGGACGCGGTCTTCGACTGCACGGTCCAAGAAATCCACGAGGGCGTCGAGGTGACGGTCGACGATGCGTTCGCCCAGTCGCTCGGCCTCGAGGATCTCGCCGCGCTGAAGACCGCGATCAGCGAGCAGCTCGGTCAGGAATATGGCCGGCTGACCCGGGAGCGCACTAAGCGCGACCTGCTCGACAAGCTCACGGACGCGCATGACTTCGAGGTGCCGCCGCGTATGGCCGAGGATGAGTTCAACCAGATCTGGTCGCAGATCGAGCAGGCCCGGGAGAACGACAGCCTCGACGAAGATGACAAGGGCAAGTCGGAAGACGAGCTGCGCGCCGAGTATCAGGAGATCGCCGACCGCCGGGTGCGCCTCGGCCTCCTGCTGTCGCATATCGGCGAGCAAAATGGACTGACGGTGAGCCAAGAGGAGGTCAACCGCGCAATCATGGAGCAGGCCCGCCAGCTGCCTGGCCAGGAACAGCAGGTGATCGAGTTCTACCGCGACAACCCGCAGGCGAGCGCGTCGCTGCAGGCGCCGATCTTCGAGGACAAGGTCGTCGACTTCATCATCGAGATGGCCAAGGTCAACGAGCGCGAGCTTTCGCCGGAAGAGCTGAATGCTGAGGCCGAAGCCGAGATGGCTGAGGTCGAGGCGAAGAAGAGGGCGCCTGCTAAGAAAACCACGACAAAGAAGGTTACGACGAAGAAGGCTACGGCGAAGAAGACTACTAAGAAGAAGGCTACTAAGAAGAAGGCTACGGAGAAGAAACCCGCGGCCAGAAAGTCCGTCGCCAGGAAGCCCGCCGCTAAGACCAAAGCTAAGGGTGACGACGCGGCAGCGGATAAGTAGGCGCTTCGGTCCGGCCCCTTGCGGGGACTCGCTGTTAGCCTATCTCTTATGTACTGCTTTTTTGGTCGGAGTACGGAGTAACCCAGCATCATGGCGATTTATGAAGACCCGCGGATGAACGCCCTCGTGCCCATGGTCGTCGAACAGACGAACCGTGGCGAGCGCGCGTATGACATCTATTCCCGCCTTCTCAAGGAACGGATCATCTTCCTGACCGGCCCGGTCGGCGACGAGGTGGCGAGTCTGATCTGTGCCCAGCTCCTTTTCCTCGAGGCAGAAAATCCAAAAAAGGACATCAGCTTCTACATCAACTCGCCAGGCGGCATCGTTACTTCGGGTCTGTCGATCTATGACACCATGCAGTACATTCGCCCCGACGTGGCGACCCTGTGCGTCGGTCAGGCGGCGTCCATGGGCTCGCTGCTCCTGTCGGGCGGTGCGGCGGGCAAGCGCTATGCGCTGCCCAATGCGCGGATCATGGTCCATCAGCCTTCGGGCGGTTTCCAAGGTCAGGCGACGGACATAGAGATCCACGCTCAGGAGATTCTGAAGATCCGCCAGCGTCTGAACGAGATCTACGCGGGCCATACCGGCCAGCCGGTCGAGAAGATCGCCGAGGCGCTCGAGCGCGATCGGTTCTACACCGCCGAGGAGGCACAAAAATTCGGCCTGATCGATGAGGTGGTCACCGAGCGCGCCGAGGCGTCGGAGGATGAGGAAAGTGAGTAGTTACGGGACGCGTTCGTTTGCGACGCGAGGCCGGTCGTTTATCTAATTATTGATTGCTAACGGTTAGCTATTGTTCAATTGCATCTGACGGTGATTCGCTTCGGTGGTAGATACTGCCGAAATCCATGCCCCAGCACGGGACCATATTAGTATGAGCAAGTCTGGTAACGGAGATTCCAAGAACACGCTTTACTGCTCTTTCTGCGGAAAGAGTCAGCATGAGGTCCGCAAGCTGATTGCTGGGCCGACGGTGTTTATCTGCGATGAATGCGTCGAACTCTGCATGGACATCATCCGTGAGGAACACAAGTCGACCTTGGTGAAGTCGCGCGACGGCGTGCCGACGCCTAGGGAAATCTGCGAGGTCCTCGACGACTATGTCATTGGTCAGAACCGTGCCAAGCGCGTACTCTCTGTCGCTGTGCACAACCACTACAAGCGTCTCAGCGCCGAATCCAAGGGCAACGAGGTCGAGATTGCGAAGTCGAATATACTTCTGATCGGCCCGACAGGCTGCGGCAAGACGCTGCTGGCGCAGACGCTGGCGCGCATCCTCGACGTACCGTTTACCATGGCCGACGCCACGACTCTAACCGAGGCGGGCTATGTCGGAGAGGATGTCGAGAACATCATCCTGAAGCTGCTCCAGTCAGCCGACTACAATGTCGAGCGGGCCCAGCGCGGCATCGTCTATATCGACGAGGTCGATAAGATTAGCCGTAAGTCCGACAACCCCTCGATCACCCGTGACGTGTCGGGCGAAGGCGTGCAGCAGGCGCTGCTCAAGATCATGGAGGGCACCGTCGCCTCCGTTCCCCCGCAGGGCGGACGCAAGCATCCGCAGCAGGAATTCCTGCAAGTCGATACGACCAACATTCTGTTCATCGTCGGCGGCGCATTCGCCGGCCTTGAACGGATCATCGCGGGCCGCGGCAAGGACACGTCCATCGGCTTCGGCGCCGACGTGCAGAGCCTCGACGACCGTCAGACTGGCGAGATCCTGTCCGAGGTCGAGCCCGAGGATCTGCTCAAGTTCGGCCTGATCCCCGAGTTCGTCGGCCGCCTGCCGGTCCTCGCGACCTTGGGGGATCTCGACGAGGACGCGCTGATCCAGATTCTGACCCAGCCCAAGAACGCGCTGATCAAGCAGTATAAGCGGCTGTTCGAGATGGAGGGGGTTGAGCTGTCCTTCGCCGAGGATTCGTTGCGCGCGATCTCGAAAAAAGCGATTGCCCGCAAAACGGGCGCGCGCGGGCTGCGCTCTATCATGGAGAACATCCTTCTCGACACCATGTTCGACCTGCCGGGCATGGACGGGGTCGAGGAGGTAGTCATCAACGGCGAGGTCGTTGATGGCAACGCCGCGCCGCTGCACATCTATTCTGACAAGCCGCAGGAGGATCTGGGTACCAGCGCCTGATCCCTTTGCTGGACTGCTTGTGGGCAGTTTCTCCCGACAGATTCCTCGAAAATCGGCGTTTATCCGCCGGTGTTCATAAATTGTTCCGTGCCCTTGAATGTCTGGCCGGCGCGAACCAAGTATTTGGTTATGGCGCGACTCGTCAAACCGGCGTTCCTTGCCCGCTGTCCGTAAACCCCTGCGCGATGTTTTTGGTTATTCTTCTCCCGACATTGCGAACCGGAATACAAAATGACTGAACTCTCCAAAGGTGCGTTGTTTCCCGTCCTGCCGTTGCGCGACATCGTCGTCTTCCCGCACATGATAGTGCCGCTCTTCGTGGGCCGCGAGAAATCCGTGCGCGCGCTCGAAGATGTGATGGAGGACGACAAGCAGATCCTGCTGGTCACTCAGAAAGATGCCGGTGATGACGACCCCACGCCTGCCGATCTCTATGACGTCGGCACCTTGGGCACCATCCTGCAGCTACTCAAGCTCCCCGACGGGACGGTCAAGGTCCTTGTCGAGGGGAGCGAGCGTGCCTCCGTGGTCGAGTTCACCGACAATCCGGACTTCTTTCAGGCGATCGCCGAAGTCCAGACCGATGCGCTGGAAGATGAGACTGAGACCGAGGCGCTCGGCCGCTCGGTGGTTACCCAGTTCGAGCAGTACATCAAGCTGAATCGCAAGGTTCCGCCCGAGGTGCTGGTCTCTATCAACCAGATCGAGGAGCCGGGCAAGCTCGCCGACACGATTGCCTCGCATCTGTCTCTCAAGATTCCCGAGAAGCAGGAGCTGCTCGAGGCGGACACGGTCCACAAGCGGCTCGAGAGAATCTACGCCTTTATGGAGAGCGAGATCGGCGTCCTGCAGGTCGAGAAGCGCATCCGCTCGCGCGTAAAGCGCCAGATGGAGAAGACACAGCGTGAGTATTATTTGAACGAGCAGCTAAAGGCGATTCAGAAAGAGCTGGGCGAGGCCGAGGACGGTCGCGACGAGCTGCAGGAGCTGGAAGGCCAGATCGAGAAGACCCGCTTCACCAAGGAGGCGAAGGAAAAGGTCGGCCAAGAGCTCAAGAAACTCCGCAACATGAGCCCGATGAGCGCCGAGGCGACCGTCGTGCGCAATTATCTCGACTGGGTCTTGGCGATCCCTTGGAAAAAGCGTTCGCGGGTCAAGAAAGATATCACGGCGGCCCACGCGGTCCTCGACCAAGACCATTACGGGCTCGAAAAGGTCAAGGAGAGAATCCTTGAATATCTCGCCGTACAGCAACGCATGTCGAAGATTAAGGGACCGATCCTTTGCTTGGTAGGCCCGCCAGGCGTCGGCAAGACCTCGCTCGGAAAGTCAGTTGCGCGCGCCACGGGTCGCAAGTTCGTGCGTATGTCGCTCGGCGGCGTGCGTGACGAGGCCGAGATCCGCGGTCACCGGCGCACCTATATTGGCTCGATGCCAGGCAAAATAATTCAGGGTATGAAAAAGGCCGGGAGGTCTAACCCGCTCTTCCTGCTCGATGAGATCGATAAGCTCGGCGCCGACTGGCGAGGCGATCCTTCCTCGGCGCTGCTCGAGGTACTCGACCCTGAACAGAATAACTCCTTTCAGGACCATTATCTCGAGGTTGATTACGACCTTTCCGACGTGATGTTCGTCTGTACGGCCAACTCAATGCGCATGCCCCAGCCCCTGATGGATCGGATGGAGATCATCCGTATCCCGGGCTATACCGAGGACGAGAAGGTCGAGATCGCCAAGCGCCACCTGATCGCTAAGCAGATGAGCGAGAACGGCCTTGAGGAAAAGGAGTGGTCGATCTCGGATTCCGCTCTACGCGACGTGATACGCTATTACACCCGCGAGGCCGGCGTGCGCAGTCTCGAGCGCGAGATCGCCAACCTGGCCCGCAAGGTGGTTAAGGAAATCGCCGTCGAGAAGGACGTCTGGTCGGTCAAGGTCACGGTCAAGAATCTTGAAAAGTATGCTGGCGTCCGCAAGTTCCGATTCGGCGAGGCCGAGGCTGACGACATGGTCGGCGTGGTCACTGGCTTGGCCTGGACCGAGGTCGGCGGCGAGCTGCTTACGGTCGAGTCACTTCTCGTGCCGGGCAAGGGCAAGGTCACCGTCACGGGCAAGCTCGGCGAAGTGATGCAGGAATCGGTGAAGGCCGCCAACGCCTACGTACGTTCGCGAGCCGTCGAGTTCGGCATTGAGCCGCCGCTGTTCGAACGCCGCGATATTCATGTCCACGTTCCTGAGGGCGCGGTGCCAAAGGATGGCCCTTCGGCTGGCGTGGCGATGATCACCTCCATGGTGTCCGTTCTGACACAGAACCCGATCCGCAAGGATGTCGCCATGACCGGCGAGATCACCCTGCGCGGCCGGGTCCTTCCGATCGGCGGCCTCAAGGAGAAGCTCTTGGCAGCGCTGCGCGGTGGGCTGAAGACCGTGATTATCCCCAAAGATAACGAGAAGGATCTCGCGGACATCCCCGACAATGTCAAGAAGGGGCTCGAGATTATCCCGGCGACCAGCGTCGACGAGGTGCTTGAGCACGCTCTGAGCCGGCCTCTCGTGCCCATTGAGTGGGACGAATCGGCGCATCATTCGGCTTCGGTGACGGGCAATGAAGACGAGCCGGATACCTCCGGCGTGGTGCGTCATTAGGGTTGACTGCGACGCAACGCCGAGTCGGATGTGCATTTTTTCTGAAAACCTTGGAAATCCAAGCAGTTTCGTTTGACGGCTCGGAATCACGACACCTAGACTCTTTGGACTGTTTGGATTCGGGCTTCATGCTCCAGAAATTGATCCATTGAACCAACCCACGAAGGGGGTCCCCAGTGAATAAGAACGATCTCGTCGCATCCGTTGCCGATTCTTCCGGACTTTCTAAGGCTGACGCCGGCAAGGCCGTCGACAGTGTACTCGATAACATCACCAGCGCGCTGCAGGGAGGTACCGAAGTCCGTCTTGTCGGTTTCGGCACCTTCTCTGTTGCTCAGCGTAAGGCTACGACCGGCCGCAACCCGCAGACTGGTGCGACCATTCAGATACCGGCCTCGAAGCAACCCAAGTTCAAGGCGGGCAAGGCTCTTAAAGACGCCGTAAACTAGAACAGGCTTTCAATTCTTGCCTTACGCGGGCTGGCCTCAGATTCTGCGGCCGGCCCGCTACGGTTTGGGGGCTGGCCCGCTGCCCGTCATTTGCTATAGAACCGGCACTCCGGGCGGTTAGCTCAGCTGGCAGAGCATCTCGTTTACACCGAGAGGGTCGGCGGTTCGAACCCGTCACCGCCCACCATCTTAATCCGCCGCCGAAGTTTTTCTGGGATGTAGGGACCGGAAACAGTGGTCGTGATTTATCTCGACGGCCATTTGGACCTAATCTTCGGTTGTGGCGGAGGACATCCGCGAGACCGCTGACACGGTCTCGGCTGCGAGGAATACAGTCGTCAAATAGCCCCCAGACGTCGTCGACATGGCGAATTATACCGCCGGCCGCGGCAGCGTTGATCGGACTTATACCTTGTCTGGCGCGTGGGCTGAGGTGCTGCCGCACTTGCTTGCGGCTGCGTGACGCCATAGTTCAAGCGCCGAATGCATGATTAGGCCTTTCAGGTCGGGTTAGTTCTTGGAACAAAACAACGAAGGGCAGGGCGATGGGCAAAACACCTCTCGAGGAAATGGGCGAGCCCCTCTACTACATCGCTAGCAACGCGGCCGAAGCGGGCTTCGCGATGCCGCCGAACCCGTATGGTCAGTCCCTTCGCACTTGGGTTCGCTCTCTGGGCGGCATGCAGAAGGAGGCGCTGGTCGTCAACGCGGCAACCGGCAGAGCCTGGCGTTTCGCCTGCGACGAGGGCTCTCATCTGGGCGGTTTTAACAAGGCGCCGAACCCGCTTACCTATCTCAGCGCCGGCATGATCTCGTCCTACATGAACGAGGTCATCGCTCTAGCCGAACAGCGCGGAATCGCGCTGCACGAGCTCGAGCTAGTGCTCGAGAACAGGTATTACCGCGACGGCGACTTCCGTAAGGGTACCATGGTCAGCGGCGCCAATGCGCCTGAGCTGACGGTCAACTGCGAGGCGGACTGTGATGACGCGACGATGCAGACGCTGCTCTACGGGGCCGTGGCAGCGGCACCGTTAAACGGTCTCGCTGTCGGCGAGCATCCCAGCCTGTTCGCGCTGGTCCACAATGGAAGGCCGCTGACCCCGACTGGGGTAACGCCGCTCGGCGCCGAGCCTTTCCCGGACCCCGGCGACAACTTCTCGAACCTCGAGCGTTTGGCCGACAGTCCGGCGGCGGACGATCTTGTCCTGCTCATGCGCGAGGAGGGGCCTGCATATGACGCCTTCCTTCGCACTCGAGTGGCGACCGAGGCCGAGCGCGGTGACATCGCCAACCTGCACATGCACACGAGCTGCCTTCTACGCCCCGATGGCATCAAGCATATCATGAAGGAACAGTATGGCCCCGAAGCTCCAAGCTGGGAGTTCTTATCTTCCGAGGATAGCCGTGCGCCTGATGCGGCGTCGCTGATCTCGGCCGGGATCGGGCTATGCTTCATGACCCAGATGGGGCGCTTCTCGAAGATGGCGAAGCTGCCGCTCACCCGCTACGCGATCGTGCAGGACACCCATTTCTCGCTTGGCGGCGCGTCCGGCGGTACCGGGCAGGCAGCCGTGGCACAGCCGGTTGAGACCCATGTCTATCTCGCGACCGATGCCGACGACGAGGTGGCTCAGAAGATCCTCGAGGTCGGCGAGCGGACCTGCTTCCTACACGCCTTCTGCCGAGACAGCCTGAAGCCGAAGGTGCGCGCTGGCAAGCGTGCAGGGGCGACCTGACCGCGCGGATTACTCCGCGGCGGCAGCGAAGTCCGGCGTTTCGAGTTCCGGTACCACCTTCTCCATGAAGAGCTGGAGTTCCTCCAGCATCTCGTCCTTGGGCTGCTGCGCCCAGTGCCAGATCAGGGTTATGTATTCACACGGCACGCGCGCATAGATGTCTTTCCAATCGGCGATCGCGTCATCGATGGTGCCGCCCAAGAAAAACTTGTGGTCAGTCATGGCCTTGAAGGCCGCCTCGGCGTCATTGTTGACCGGGTCCACATTGTGGTTCCCGAAGACCGAGTAGAAATTCTTGAAGATGTCGAGGTCATAGGCCCTTAGCTTGCGCTCGAAATCCTCGGTAGATTTGCCGATCCGTGTGTGTCGCACGATGTTCTGCATCTGCCCCAACTGCAGCAGGCGGCCGTACTTGGCGGCCTCCTCCGCATAGACTCCTGCCAGCTCGACTACCCCATCAGTGGGGTTGAAGTAGCTTGGCCGGAAGCCGTGTTTCGCCGCGAACTCGATGGTTGCGCGTGACCGTGCCACGGCACAGAAGACTGGCGGGTGCGGCTTCTGGTAGGGGCTCGGCACAACGGAGATACGGCGCAATACGCCGTCGTCGTCGATCTCGCCCTTGGCACCGGCCTCGCGTGCGATCTCGTAGCCCTCATAATTCGCTATACCCGTCGCGTGCGGGTAGGGGGCCTGGTAGAATCTACCGTTGAGCTCTACCGAATCCTTGGTCCAGCAATCCAGCACCATCTCGACCCGCTCCTCGAAGATCTCTCGGTTCTTGGCGTCGTTAGCGCTGCCGTCCGAGACCGTGGCTACTGCGTCTGAGCCTTGGCCCAGAATGTTGGTCCAGCGTGACTGGTAACCGCGTGCGAAGCCGACAAAGTACCGGCCATTGGTCAGGTGATCGATGATCGCGGTTTCCTCGGCCACACGGATCGGGTCGTGGGTTGCCATGACGTAGCCAAAGGCGCCGACATTAATGTTCTTGGTGTGCGCCGCCCAATGGGCATTCATGACGCCAGGGTTGGGGCCGACTTCGTAGCCTTCAGAATGCAGGTGATGCTCGATGGTGGACATGCCCCACACGCCCATCTGGTCGGCGGCCTTTAGGATGTCGGTCCACTCGTGGACGATTTTGTTGTAGAGGTCAGAATCGCGACCGATGGGTCGCTTCGCTCGGCGATCATGTTCGTCTTCGGCCGGAAAGACGGGGTAGAGCTGGACGATGACTTTGGGCGTTCCCATGACGTATCCCTTCGAAAGCTGATTATTGGAAATATTCTGACACCACCGAACGCGGATGAACAGCTATCCATTGGATGGGTCTGCATCCCAACAACCGTCCAAAGTGCTCGGTAAGTCCTGATTGTTCGTCGGCCAGTCTATTTTGTATCATTCCTCCGCTTGCGAAACCTTGCAACCGTTCCCGGAGAGAGCCGAATGGCCTTGCATCCCCAGATTATTGCTTTGATCGAGCGCGCCGCAGCCGCCGGTGTGCGCCCGACCCACGAGTTGACCCCCGAGGAGGCGCGTGCGCAGATTGACGAAATGTCGCGCGTGCGCGACGCGGAGTGCACAGCCGTGCGCATGGTTGCCGACACGGTTATCGACGGGCCTGACGGAAACCTGACCCTGCGTTTCTACTGGCCCGAAGTCGAGCAGACGGAGCTGGCGCCGGCGATCATGTTCTTTCATGGCGGGGGTCATGTAATCGGCAGCCTTAATTCCCATGACCTGGTCGCGAGGAACCTCTGCGCGGATACCGGCTACCTTGTTATCTCGGTCGATTACCGGCTGGCGCCGGAACATAAATTCCCAGCCGCGCCCGAGGATTGCTTCGCGGCCACCCAATGGGTCGCGGCGAACTCTTGTCAGCTCGGTGTCGATCCAGATCGGATCGCGGTCGCCGGCGACAGCGCCGGGGCAAATCTGGCCGCCGTTGTCGCTATGATGGCGCGCGAGGCGGGTGGTCCGGAGCTCGCCTTCCAACTCTTGGTCTATCCGGTCGCAGACTTCGCCCTCGACACTCCGTCCTATGACACCTACGCCGAGGGAGCAGGCATTCTAACCGCGGCTGGCATGAAATGGTTCCGCGAGCATTACCTTAACAGTCCCGAGGATCGCGGCGACTGGCGAGCCGCGCCGCTGCGGGCGAAGGATTTCACGCGCCTGCCTCCGGCCCATGTGATTACAGCGGAGTGCGACGTGTTGCACGATGAAGGGGTACAGCTGGCGGCAGCGTTGGCGGGCGCCGGCGTGCCGGTGACCCATCGCGACTATTCTGGGATGATGCACGGTTTCTATTCCTTCGCCCCGGTGGTCGATGACGGGCGCGCTGCACAGCGCGACGCCGCCGAGGCGCTGCGCGCTGCGCTGTCGTCATAATCAAGGGGAATCGTACTGCCGTCGCTTGACATCATTGGGGAGCAGCAGTACATCCGCCCTCGGCTTGGGGGTGTAGCTCAGTTTGGTTAGAGCGCCGGCCTGTCACGCCGGAGGCCGCGGGTTCGAGTCCCGTCACTCCCGCCACTTAACCCTTTGTTATTAAAGGAAAAAGGTTTTCCGGGTAACAAACGGGTAACAAAATGGGAAACGGGGTTGCCGGGTAACTGGTAAATACCCGTCACTCCCGGGACCCCATCGCGAAAACATACTTTGGTGTTTCGCCGCCTGATCGCGCCTGTTCGGCACCCCTATTGACCGTTAGGCAATCTGCTCCGTGACAAGTGAAAATACCTTTTCTTCGACTGCCGCTGGGAATTTGGCGAGCCTTGCACCGTTTTGCGCGCTGGTGTAATCCTGATCAGGTTTGTTGCGGGGGGTTAGGCTGCGTATTTCGGTACTTGTTAGACCGGATTATACGCTGTTCTGAGGCTCCATACCTGAGCGTTGTTGATGGAAGAACTTCTCCTCGAGTACCTGCCGATTCTAATTTTTCTAGGGCTCGCCGTTTGCCTTTCGCTAATGATGGTAATGGCGTCCGTTGTCATCGGCGCGCGCAAGCCCGACGCGGAGAAGAATTCGGCCTACGAGTGCGGCTTCGACGCTTTCGACGATGCGCGCATGAAGTTCGACGTGCGCTTCTATCTCGTGGCGATCCTTTTCATCATCTTCGACCTCGAGGTCGCGTTCCTGTTCCCGTGGGCAATCACCCTCTCTGACATCGGCGAGTTCGGTTTCTGGTCCATGATGGTGTTCCTCGGGGTCCTGACGGTCGGCTTCATCTATGAGTGGCGCAAGGGAGCGCTCGAATGGGAATAACCGTTCACGATCAGGCCGCCGCCGTCTTCCGCCCCGGCCCCGACCAGGACGCGGCGATCCAAGCCGTCACCGACGAGCTGGCGGATAAGGGCTTTGTGCTCGCCAACGCCGACAAACTGGTCAACTGGGCGCGCACGGGCTCGCTCTGGCCGATGACTTTCGGCCTTGCCTGCTGTGCGGTCGAGATGATGCACACCGCAGCCTCGCGCTACGACATGGACCGGTTCGGCTTCCTGTTCCGGCCGAGCCCGCGCCAGTCCGACGTGATGATTGTGGCTGGCACGCTCACCAACAAGATGGCACCGGCGCTGCGCAAGGTCTACGATCAGATGCCTGAGCCGCGCTGGGTCATCTCCATGGGCTCCTGTGCCAATGGCGGTGGCTATTATCACTATTCCTACTCGGTGGTGCGCGGATGTGACCGGATCGTACCTGTGGACATCTATGTACCCGGCTGTCCGCCCACGGCCGAGGCGCTGCTCTATGGCATCATGCAGTTGCAGCGGAAGATCCGCCGCACCGGGACGATCGCGCGTTAGCGCGGACAGCAGTCAAGGTATACGGACACCCGCATGAACGAAGCACTTAAGGATCTCGGCGAGTATATCGCCGGCGCCTTGCCGCAGGACGTGATCGGCACGGAGCTTGCCTTCGGTGAGCTGATGGTCACCGTGCGCCCCTCGTCGATCCTGCGTGTTTTGGCTTTCCTGCGCGACGACAGCACCTGTCTGTTCAAGGTGCTGATCGATCTGAGCGGTGCCGACTATCCCGAGCGCAAATCCCGCTTTGAGATTGTCTACAGCCTCCTGTCGATTAGCCAGAATCAGCGTGTGAGGGTGAAGACGAGTGTCGGCGAGGACGAGCCGGTCCCGTCGGCAACGACGGTCTACAGCGCTGCGGGCTGGTACGAGCGCGAGACCTGGGACATGTACGGTATCTATTTCACCGACCATCCCGACCTGCGCCGTATCCTCACCGACTACGGTTTCGAGGGGCACCCGATGCGCAAGGACTTCCCGCTGACCGGGCGGGTCGAGGTGCGGTACGACGAGACCCAGAAGCGGGTGGTCTATGACCCGGTCAAGCTTACTCAAGATTTCCGCAGCTTCGATTTCCTCAGTCCCTGGGAGGGCATGGGCGAGATCCTTCCCGGCGACGAGAAGGCAAAAGCGGATGGGGAAGAGGAGGGCGAGAGCGCCTGATGTCCGAAGTCGCTATCAAGAACATGACCCTTAACTTCGGGCCGCAGCACCCCGCGGCCCATGGCGTGCTGCGCCTCGTGCTCGAGATGGACGGCGAGGTGGTCGAGCGCGCTGACCCGCACATCGGGCTGCTGCATCGCGGCACCGAGAAGCTGATCGAGTACAAGACCTATCTGCAGGCGGTGCCCTATTTCGACCGCCTCGATTACGTCTCGCCCATGTGCCAAGAGCACACTTACGCGCTCGCGGTCGAGAAGCTTCTTGGTATCGAGGTGCCCGAGCGCGGCCAGTATATCCGAGTTCTGTTCTCCGAGATTACCCGCATCCTCAACCACATCATGAACCTTACGACCTATGCGCTGGACGTCGGGGCGATGACGCCGCTCTTGTGGGGCTTCGAGGAACGCGAGCGGATGATGGAGTTCTACGAGCGCGTCTCGGGTGCCCGCCTGCATGCAGCCTATTTCCGCCCCGGCGGCGTGCATCAGGATCTGCCGACCGGGCTCGCCGAGGACATCTACACCTTCTGCGAGAGCTACCCGAAGTTCATCGACGACATGGAAAGCCTGCTGACCGAGAACCGTATCTTCAAGCAGCGCACGGTCGATATCGGGGTATTCACGCGCGAGGAGGCGATGGACTGGGGCATGTCGGGGCCCACCCTGCGCGCCAGCGGCGTCGCCTGGGATCTGCGCAAGTCCCAGCCCTACGACGTCTATGACCGGATGGATTTCGACATCCCCGTCGGCAAGACCGGCGACTGCTACGCGCGATACCTGGTCCGCGTCGAGGAGATGCGCCAGAGTCTGCGCATTATCAAGCAGTGCATAGACGAGATGCCGGACGGCCCGGTCATCACGCAGAACCACAAGTTGACCCCGCCGCGCCGCGACGAGATGAAGTATTCGATGGAAGCGCTGATCCATCACTTCAAGCTCTACACCGAGGGCTATCACGTGCCGCCGGGCGAGACCTATACCGCCGTTGAGGCGCCCAAGGGCGAATTCGGTGTGTATCTGGTGGCCGACGGCAGCAACAGGCCCTATCGCTGTAAGATCCGTGCGCCGGGCTTTGCCTTCATGCAGGCGGTTGAGGCCCTGACCAAGGGGCACATGCTGGCCGACGTGCCCGCGGTAATCGGCAGCCTCGATATCGTTTTTGGGGAGGTCGACCGATGAGCGGCGCCTTTGCATTCGACGACACCTACCGCGCGCGCGCGGAGACGATCGTGGCACGCTATCCCGAGGGGCGCCAGCAGAGCGCGGTGATCCCGCTGCTCGATCTGGCTCAGCGTCAGGCCGGCGGCTGGCTGCGGACCGAGGCGATCGAGTATGTCGCTGCCTATCTCGGGATGCCCAAGATTCGGGTGCTCGAGGTCGCGTCCTTCTACTCGATGTTCAACCTCGAGCCCGTTGGCACCAACTTCGTTCAGCTCTGCCGCACGACCCCGTGCTGGCTGCGCGGCTCCGACGACCTGCGCGCTGTTGCAAAAGAGGTCACGGGCTGCGAACTGGGCGAGACTAGCGAGGACGGCGTCTTCACGGTGGTCGAGGTCGAATGCCTTGGAGCGTGCTGCAACGCGCCGATGGTCCAGATCAACGACGACTATTACGAGGACCTGACGGCCGACAGTTTCAGGGTAGTGCTCGAGGCACTCAAGTGCGGCGAGACGCCCGAGACGGGATCGCAGTCGGGCCGGAAGGGCTCGGAGCCTGCCGGCGAGCTGACCTCGCTAAACGGTGTAGGGAAGGGCGCGTGATGCTGCGGGACGAGGATCGTATCTTCCGGAACCTGTATGGCCAGAATGACTGGCGGCTCGGGGGCGCGAGGCGCCGGGGCATATGGGATGACACCAAGGCGCTGATCGAACGCGGCCGCGAGGCTCTTGTCGAGGAGATCAAGGAATCGGGTCTGCGCGGGCGCGGCGGCGCGGGTTTCCCGACCGGCGTCAAATGGTCCTTCATGCCGCCCGAGGAGCGCCGCGACGGACGGCCGCATTACTTGGTGGTCAATGCGGATGAGTCAGAGCCGGGCACCTGCAAGGACCGCGAGATTCTGCGCTACGATCCGCACACGCTGGTCGAGGGCTGCCTAGTCGCGGGCTTCGCCATGGGCGCCAACGCCGCCTATATTTATGTGCGCGGCGAGTTCTATTCCGAGGCCTCGCATCTGCAGCAGGCGATCGACGAGGCCTATGATGCCGGGCTGATTGGCCCGAACGCGTCCGGCTCCGGATGGGACTTCGACGTCTACCTCCATCGCGGGGCGGGGGCGTATATCTGCGGCGAGGAGACCGCGCTACTCGAGAGCCTCGAGGGCAAGAAGGGCCAGCCGCGCCTCAAGCCGCCATTCCCGGCGGCCTGTGGCCTCTATGGCTGTCCGACGACCGTGAACAATGTCGAGACCATCGCCGTAGCGCCGACCATTCTGCGGCGCGGCGCCTCCTGGTTCTCCGGCTTTGGGCGTGAGAACAACACCGGCACCAAGATTTTCTCGATCTCGGGCCATGTGAACAACCCGTGCAATGTCGAGGAGGAGATGAGCATCCCCCTCAAGGTGCTCATCGAGCGCCATGCCGGCGGCGTGCGCGGCGGTTGGGACAATCTCCAGGCGGTGATCCCGGGCGGCTCGTCAACCCCGTGCCTGTCGAAGAATATCTGCGACAGCGTGCTAATGGATTTCGACGGTCTTCGCGAGCACAACAGCGGGCTCGGCACGGCGGCGGTCATCGTTATCGACAAATCGGCCGACATGGTCGAGGCGATCGCGCGGCTGAGCCATTTCTACCGGCATGAAAGTTGCGGCCAGTGTACCCCGTGTCGCGAGGGCATGGGCTGGGTCTACCGGGTCATGCAGCGGCTCGTCACGGGCGATGCAGAGATCGAGGAAATCGACATGCTCTGGGAGGTCACCAAGCAGATCGAGGGACACACAATCTGCGCGCTCGCCGACGGCGGCGTGTGGCCGGTTCAGGGGCTGATCCGGCATTTCCGCTCGGAACTCGAGCGCCGCATCCTCGCGCGCAAGACCGGCGGTACGTCCGCCCAGGCCGCGGAATAAGGGGGCGCGCGCGATGCCAAAGGTCACCGTCGACGGCGTCGAGATCGAGGTTCCCGCTGGTGTCACCGCACTGCAGGCCTGCGAGATGGCCGGCAAGGAGATTCCGCGCTTCTGTTACCACGAGCGCCTCTCGGTCGCCGGCAACTGCCGCATGTGCCTGATCGAGGTCTCGCCCGGACCGCCCAAGCCGGCGGCGTCCTGTGCGCTGCCCGTTGCCGACGGCATGGAGATCAAGACAGACTCCGAGATGGTCAAAAAGGCCCGCAACGGGGTGATGGAGTTCCTGCTCATCAACCACCCGCTGGATTGCCCGATCTGCGACCAGGGCGGGGAGTGCGACCTACAGGACCAGGCTATGGCCTATGGCCGTGACGGCTCGCGCTTTGCCGAGCACAAGCGCGCGGTTAAGGACAAGCATATGGGCCCGCTGGTCAAGACGATCATGACCCGCTGCATCCACTGCACCCGCTGCGTGCGGTTCGCAACCGAGATCGCGGGCGTGCCCGAGCTTGGTCTGCTGGGGCGCGGCGAGCATGCCGAGATCACCACCTATCTCGAGAAGTCGCTAGATTCTGAGCTCTCGGCCAATGTAATCGACCTGTGCCCCGTCGGCGCGCTGACCTCCAAGCCCTACGCCTTCGTGTCGCGGCCCTGGGAGCTCACCAAGACCGAGTCCGTTGACGTGCTCGACGCGGTCGGCGCGGCGATCCGGGTGGACGCACGCCAGACCGAGGTGCTGCGCGTTCTGCCGCGGCTAAATGAAGAGGTCAACGAGGAGTGGCTCGCCGACAAGTCGCGCTACGCCTGCGACGCGCTGTCGCGCCAGCGCCTCGACCGGCCCTATGTGCGCCGCGACGGCAAGCTCGCCGAGGCCGGCTGGGACGAGGCCTTCGCGGCCATTGCGGAGAAGATGCAAGACCTCGACGGATCGCGCATTGCGGCCATTGCCGGTGACCTGTGCGACACGGAATCTATGTTTGTTCTCAAGGGGTTGATGGACACGGCGGGCTCGCCCAACATCGATTGTCGCCAGGACGGTGCGAAGCTGCCCGCCGTGCGCGCCGGTTACATCATGAATACCGGCATTGCCGAGCTCGAGACCGCCGACGTGGTGCTGTTGGTCGGTACCAACCCGCGCTGGGAGGCGCCGCTGGTTAATGCGCGCCTACGAAAGGCTTGGTTGCAGGGCGGGGCCGAGATCGCTGCCGTCGGCCCGCAGATCGACCTAACCTATCCCTGCGACAATCTCGGCGTCGGCCCCGATATGCTCCGGGCCATCGCCGACGGCTCGCACCCGTACGCCGAAAGCTTGAAGAACGCCAAGCGCCCGGTGGTAATCGTCGGTATGGGCGCGCTCGCACGCGCCGATGGCGACGCGGTCCTCGCCGCGTCCCGCGAGCTCGCCGAGACTTGTAATGTCGTGCGTGACGGCTGGAACGGCTTCAACGTTCTGCACACCGCGGCCGCGCGGGTCGGCGGCCTAGACATCGGCTTTGTGCCCAAGGAGGGTGGCCGCGACGTGGCCGGAATCCTCAACGCCGCGTCCGCCGGCGACATCGATCTAGTCTACCTGCTCGGCGCCGACGAGATCGACATGAGCCGCCTGGGGAACGCCTTCGTCGTTTACCAGGGCCATCACGGCGATGCGGGCGCGCTTCGCGCCGATGTGATCCTGCCCGGCGCGGCCTATACCGAGAAGAACGCCACCTATGTGAACACCGAGGGCCGAGTCCAGCTCGGTCGCCAGGCCGTCCAGCCGCCGGGCGATGCGCGCGAGGACTGGACTATCATCCGAGCGCTCTCGGGCGCCGTTGGCGCACCGCTGGATTACGTCACCCTGGGTGACGTGCGTGCGGCTATGGCCGATGCTAATTCGCTCTTCGACCGGGTCGACGAGGTTGTCCCGGCGGACTGGGAGTCTTTTGGCGCCGTCGGTGCGATGGACACCGCGCCCTTCGAGAGCTCGATTGCGAATTACTACATGACCGACCCGATCAGCCGGGCGTCGGAAACCATGGCCGAGTGTACGCGCGAGTTCGTCTCGGCCGGCGGCGAGAGGGCCGGCACCAATGGTTGATTTCTGGTGGTCATATGGCTGGCCGACGGCCTGGATCGTCATCCAGATCCTTTTCATCGTCGTGCCGCTCCTGATCGTGGTCGCCTACCTGACCTACGCCGAACGCAAGGTGATCGGCTTAATGCAGCTCCGCATGGGCCCCAACGTGGTCGGGCCGTTCGGCCTGCTGCAGCCGTTCGCCGACGCGCTTAAGCTGATGACCAAGGAGCTGATTATCCCGACCGGCGCGAACCGGGTGATCTTCCTGCTGGCGCCAATGCTCACCTTCATCCTTGCTATGGTTGGCTGGGCGGTGATCCCGGTGGCCGAGGGCTGGGTCCTATCCGACATCAATGTTGGCATTCTCTACCTCTTTGCCATTAGCTCGCTTGGCGTCTACGGCATCATTATGGCCGGCTGGGCGTCTAACTCGAAATATCCCTTCCTTGGCGCTCTGCGCTCCGCCGCCCAGATGGTTTCCTACGAGGTCTCGATCGGTTTCGTCATAATCACCGTGCTGGTTGCAGTGGGCTCACTCAACCTCACCGATATCGTGCTCGCCCAGCAGGACGTCTGGTTCTTTATTCCGCTCCTACCGATGTTCATCGTCTTCGTGGTCTCGGCGCTAGCGGAGACCAATCGCGCGCCCTTCGACCTACCCGAGGCTGAGGCCGAGCTAGTCACCGGCTACAATGTCGAATATTCGGCCATGGCCTTCGCGCTGTTTTTCCTCGGCGAATACGCGAACATGGTGCTGATGAGCGGGATGACAGTCATCCTGTTCCTGGGCGGCTGGCTGCCGCCCCTCGATATCGCGATCTTCAACTGGATACCCGGCATCGTCTGGTTTTCCCTAAAGGTTTCGGTGATGCTGTTTGTGTTCCTGTGGGTGCGCGCCACGCTGCCGCGCTATCGCTATGACCAGCTGATGCGACTAGGTTGGAAGGTCTTCCTGCCCGCCTCGCTGCTCTGGGTGGTAGTCACCGCCGGCGCAATCGTCGTGTTCGACTGGTACCCGGGCGTCGTGAACTAGGGAGAATCGGTATGGCCATGCTCGAGCGTACTGCCCGTTCGTTGCTCCTGACGGAGATCGTCGCGGGCCTATGGCTGACGCTGAAGTATTTCTTCAAGCCCAAGGTCACCCTGAATTACCCCTACGAGAAGGGGCCGATAAGCCCGCGTTTTCGAGGCGAGCACGCGCTGCGCCGCTACCCGAACGGCGAGGAACGTTGCATCGCCTGTAAGCTGTGCGAGGCGATCTGTCCAGCCCAAGCCATTTCCATCGAGGCCGAGCCGCGCGCCGACGGCTCGCGCCGTACCACGCGCTACGACATCGATATGACGAAGTGCATCTATTGCGGCTTCTGTCAGGAGGCCTGCCCCGTGGACGCCATCGTCGAAGGACCAAATTTCGAGTTCGCGACCGAAACGCGAGAGGAACTGATGTACGACAAAGAAAAGCTGCTGACGAACGGCGATCGTTGGGAATCCGAACTGGCCGCGGCGATTTCCGCCGACGCGCCATATCGTTAGGCGGGGTTGCATCTTGTTCATTCAGGCTCTTGTATTCTATCTCTTCGCCGCGGTCACCGTGGCCTCGGGCGTTATGGTGATCTCCGCCCGCAACCCAGTGCATTCGGTCCTGTTCCTGATCCTAGCCTTCTTCAACTCGGCTGGGCTGTTCGTGCTCATCGGTGCCGAGTTTCTGGCGATGATCCTGGTCGTGGTCTATGTCGGCGCCGTCGCCGTCTTGTTCCTGTTCGTTGTCATGATGCTCGACATCAACTTTGCCGAGCTTCGTGAGGGCTTCCTGCAGTATCTGCCCGTCGGCGCGCTGATTGGGCTTATCCTCGCTGCCGAGTTGATCCTGATCTTCGGCTCATGGAGCATCGCGCCCGACGCAGGCCAGACCCTTACCGCGCCGGCCCTGCCGCCCGATCAGGTGACCAACACCCATGCGCTTGGCCAGATCATCTATACAGACTATGTCTACCTCTTTCAGGCCTCTGGTATTGTGTTACTGATCGCCATGGTTGGCGCCATCGTGCTAACCCTACGCCGCCGACCCGGCGTGCGCAGGCAGAAGATTGCGGATCAGGTCTCGCGTCGGCGCGAGGATGTGGTTGAGGTACGTGACGTCACCACGGGGAGCGGTGCCTGATGCTCGAGATCGGTCTTTCCCACTACCTGACAGTCGGCGCAATCCTATTCACGCTCGGTATCTTCGGCATCTTCCTGAACCGGAAGAACGTCATCATCATCCTGATGTCGATTGAGCTGATGCTGCTCGCAGTGAACATCAACTTCGTCGCCTTCTCCGCCTATCTCGGCGATCTGGTGGGTCAGGTTTTTGCCATGTTTGTTCTTACAGTCGCGGCCGCCGAGGCGGCGATCGGGCTAGCCATCCTCGTCGTCTATTTCCGTAACCGCGGATCGATCGCGGTCGAAGACATCAACATGATGAACGGTTGATCGGTTTATGATCGAACTCGCCGTCTTCTTGCCGCTTGCGGGCGGACTGATCGCCGGAATTTTCGGCACGCGCATGGGCGACCGTGCCGCGCAGCTCATCACTGTGATCCCGATGCTGCTCGCGGCCAGCCTGTCCTGCATCCTGCTCTGGCAGGTCGGAATGCAGGGAAACGGCCGCACTGTCCAGCTCTTCACCTGGATCAACTCCGGCACGCTGGAAATCGGCTGGGCGCTACGCGTCGACACGCTGACCGCGGTCATGATGTTCGTGGTCAACGTTGTCTCCTCGATGGTGCATGTCTATTCCGTCGGCTACATGTCCCATGATCCGCACAAGCCGCGCTTCATGGCCTATCTGAGCCTGTTCACCTTCTTTATGCTGGCGCTGGTGACGGCTGATAATTTCGTCCAGATGTTCTTCGGCTGGGAAGGCGTCGGCCTGATGTCCTACCTGCTGATCGGCTTCTGGTTTGGCCGTCCGTCGGCGAATACCGCCGCGATCAAGGCCTTTGTGGTCAACCGCGTGGGTGACTTCGGCTTCATGCTGGGTATCTTCGGCGTGTTCTTCGCCTTCGGTACCCTCGACTTTGGCCCGGTATTTGCCGCCGTACCCGATGTTGCGGGACGCACCTTCACCTTCCTGTCCATGGAACTGGACATCGTTACCACGCTTTGTCTGCTGCTGTTCGTGGGCGCGATGGGCAAGTCGGCGCAGATTGGCCTGCACACCTGGCTGCCCGACGCCATGGAGGGGCCGACCCCTGTCTCGGCGCTGATTCATGCCGCGACGATGGTGACCGCGGGGGTCTTCATGGTCGCGCGCCTGTCGCCGATGTTCGAGTTCGCGCCGATGGCGCTTACCTTCGTCGCCTTCATTGGGGGCACAACGGCCTTCTTCGCCGCGACCATCGGGCTTACCCAGTGGGACATCAAGCGGGTCATCGCCTATTCGACCTGCTCGCAGCTTGGCTACATGTTCTTCGCCATCGGCGTGGGGGCCTATCCGGCTGCGATCTTCCACCTGATGACCCACGCCTTCTTCAAGGCGCTGCTCTTCCTCGGCGCGGGCAGTGTTATACACGGTATGGACGACGAGCAGGACATGCGCAAGATGGGCGGGCTCTATCCCAAGATGCGCAAGACCACGGTTCTGATGTGGATCGGTAGTCTGGCGCTGGCTGGGGTCGGGATTCCGATCCTCGGCATCGGATTCGCCGGCTTCTATTCCAAGGACATCATCCTCGAATCCGCCTTCGCGGCGCATACGGGCTTGGGCCAGTACGCCTTCTGGGCCGGGATCGCCGCGGCGTTGATGACCGCCTTTTATTCTTGGCGGCTCCTCTTCCTGACCTTCCATGGCCGAACCCGCGCGGACGAGCAAACCTTCGATCACGCGCATGAATCTCCTTGGGTGATGGTCGCGCCGCTGTTTGTTCTGGCGGCCGGCGCGCTTTTCTCGGGTGCGCTGGCGTACGAGTATTTCGTCGGCCATAAGATGGATAATTTCTGGGGCGGCTCAATCCTTATGCTCACCAACATCATCGAGGACGCCCAGCACGTGCCGAAATGGGTGAAGATCCTGCCGATCGTCGTTGGGGTCTTGGGCATCGGCGGCGCCTGGGTCATGTACATGGCCAAGCCAGGCTGGCCGGCGCGTGTCGCCGGGTCCATCGGACCGGTCTACCGCTTCGTATTCAACAAGTGGTACTTCGACGAGCTCTACGACCGTCTGTTCGTCCGCCCGTCCTTCTTCATTGGCCGAGGTCTCTGGAAATCCGGCGACGGTGCCGTCATCGACGGTGTCGGTCCCGATGGCGTGGCCGCCGCGACGAAGGATATCGCGGGCCGGGCGAGCCGGCTCCAGTCGGGCTATGTCTTCCATTACGCGTTCGCGATGCTGATCGGGCTAGTGCTTCTCGCCAGCTGGTTCCTATTCGGGTTCTTCGGGTAGGGGCGGCAGCACATGGAATCCTTCCCCATCCTGTCGCTAGTCACTTTTCTACCGCTGGTTGGCGTGCTGTTCATTCTGGCGGCACGCGGCACCGAGGAGCAGGTCGCCCGCAATGCCCGCTGGGGTGCGCTTTGGACGTCGCTCGCGACCTTCGTGATCAGCCTGCTGCTGTGGATCAACTTCGATCCGACGACGGCGGACTTCCAGTTCGTCGAGAAGGTCGAGTGGCTGCCCGCCTTCGACATCGCCTATCACATGGGCGTCGACGGCATCTCGCTGCTGTTCGTGATCCTGTCGACCTTCCTTACTCCGGTCTGTGTGCTCGCCTCGTGGACGGCGGTCCCGACCCGGGTGAAGGAATATATGATCGCGTTTCTGGTGCTTGAGACCTTCATGATCGGCACCTTCGTCGCGCTGGACTTCCTGCTCTTCTACATCTTTTTTGAGGCCGTCCTGATTCCAATGTTCATCATCATCGGCGTGTGGGGCGGGCCGCGCCGGGTCTACTCGGCCTTCAAGTTCTTCCTATATACGCTCGCCGGTTCTGTTCTGCTGTTGGCCGCCTTGCTGGCGCTCTATTTCGAGGCCGGCACCACCGACATCCCGACCCTGATGGCCTTCGACGTGCCGGCGGGGATGCAGACATGGCTGTGGCTCGCCTTCTTCGCGTCCTTCGCGGTGAAAATGCCCATGTGGCCGGTCCATACCTGGCTACCCGACGCCCATGTAGAGGCGCCCACCGCGGGTTCTGTCATCCTCGCGGGCGTGCTCCTGAAGATGGGCGGCTATGGCTTCCTGCGCTTTTCGCTGCCGATCCTGCCGCTGGCCTCCGAACAGTTCGTGCCGCTGATCTACACGCTCTCGGTGATCGCCATCATCTACACCTCGCTGGTGGCGCTCGCCCAGGAGGACATGAAGAAGCTGATCGCCTATTCCTCCGTCGCTCATATGGGATTCGTGACCATCGGTATCTTCACCGGTACCCAGCAGGGCATCGACGGGGCGATCTTCCAGATGCTTAGCCATGGCATCATCTCGGCCGCGCTGTTCTTGTGCGTCGGCGTGGTCTACGACCGCGAGCACAGCCGCGAGATCGCGCATTATGGTGGGCTCGTGGAGCGCATGCCCATGTTCGCTTTCGTCTTTATGGTGTTCATGCTCGGGTCGGTGGGCTTGCCCGGCACCAGCGGGTTTGTTGGCGAGTTTCTGGTGCTGCTTGGCGCGTTTCAGGACAACACCTGGGTTGCGTTGTTCGCCGCGACCGGCGTCATCCTGGGGGCGGCCTACATGCTCTATCTCTACCGGCGGGTGATCTTCGGCAAGCTCGAGAAGGAGTATCTGAAAACGATCATGGACCTCGAGCCGCGCGAGATCGCGATCTTCGCGCCGCTGGTCGCGCTGGTCCTGTGGATGGGCATCTGGCCCGACCCGTTCCTCCGTGTGTTCGACGCGAGTGTTTCTAATCTGCTCGTGAATTATCAGTCGGCCCTGTATTCGGTTGAGCCCCTCAACCTCGCGGGCCGGTAGGCGGAAGGACGCCGGATCATGAATATTGCCGTCGAAATCGCCGCCATCTGGCCTGAGCTCTTCGTCGCCGTCGCCGCGATGGTCATGCTGATGTATGGCGCCTTCCGGGGCGGGGACTCAACCCGCTTCGTGACCTGGACCGGGGTTGTGGTGATGGTCGTCGCTGCGCTGCTCGTGCTCGCCGGCCCGGCGGATGAGACCACAGCCTTCAACGGCCAGTTCATGGTCGACGCGTTTGCTGTCTTTACTAAGGTGCTACTGATCGCCGGCGCTGCCCTCGCGCTGATCCTCGCCCAGCCCTACAACATGCGTGAGGATATCCGGCAGTTCGAATTTCCGATCCTCATGGTCTTCGCCGTCCTCGGAATGATGATGATGGTGTCGGCCAACGACCTCCTGTCGCTCTATGTCGGCCTCGAGCTGCAGAGTTTGTCGCTCTACGTCGTGGCTGCCATCCGCCGCGACAATCTCCGCTCGTCCGAGGCGGGGCTCAAATACTTTGTCCTCGGTGCGCTTAGCTCGGGCATCCTGCTCTACGGCATGTCGCTTATCTATGGCTTTGCGGGTACCACAGGATTCGACGGGCTGGCCGCGACCTTCGCCGCCGATAACGACGCGCCGGTGGGCGTGATCGTCGGCCTGGTCTTCATCACCGCGGGCCTCGCCTTCAAGGTCTCGGCCGTCCCGTTCCACATGTGGACGCCGGACGTCTATGAGGGCGCGCCTACCCCAGTCACGGCCTTCTTCGCCGTCGCGCCCAAGATCGCTGCCATGGCGCTCTTCGTCCGGGTCATGTTGGAGCCCTTCGGCGACCTCGTCGCCGATTGGCAGCAGGTGATTTGGTTCATCGCGCTCGCCTCGATGATCCTCGGCTCGTTTGCCGCCATAGTCCAGACCAACATCAAGCGCCTGATGGCCTACTCATCGATCGGCCATATGGGCTTTGTACTCGTGGGGCTGGCCGCGGGTAACGAGACTGGTGTGCAGGGCATCCTGCTCTACTTGACCATCTACCTGTTCATGAATATGGGCACGTTTGCCTGCATCCTCGCGATGCGCCGGCAGGGCCGGATGGTCGAGGACATCGACCAGCTGGCGGGCCTTTCCAAGACCAACCCGTATTTCGCCTTAGCGATTGCCGTCTTCATGTTCTCCATGGCCGGCATCCCGCCGCTGGCCGGCTTCTTCGCTAAGTTCTACGTCTTCCTGGCGGCGATTGAGGCGGGGCTCTATGTGCTCACCGTCGTCGGTCTGCTGACTAGCGTCGTAGGCGCCTTCTACTATCTGCGCATCGTCAAGCTGATGTATTTCGATGAGCCTGCCGAGGCCTTCGACCGGCCGCTCGGTCGCGAGATCTCGGTTATCGTCACCGTGACCGGCCTGATCACGGTCTTTTTCTTCATCGGCCTCGCGCCGGTCCTGAACGGGACCGAGGCTGCGGCGGCGGTGTTGTTCGGGGCATGACCGAACGCCCGGACGTGCCGCCGGGCTGCCATCTGATCGTGAAGGACAGCGTCGGCAGCACCAGCGAGGATGCCAAGGCACTGGCGGCGGAAGGCGCACCCCACCTGACGGTGGTCTGGGCCGGCGAGCAGACGGCGGGCAGGGGCCGGCACGGCCGCAGCTGGGCCTCGCCGCGCGGCAATCTCTACCTTTCCATTCTGCTCCGGCCCGATTGCGCGGTCGCCGATGCGCCGCAGATCGGCTTCGTGGTTGGAACCGCGATGGCGCGGGCCGTGCACGCTACCGCGGGCGCACACGTGGAACTCAAATGGCCCAACGACCTGCTGCTCGGTGGACGAAAACTCTCCGGCATCCTGCTCGAGAGTGCGGCGCGTCCCGACGGGGCACTCCACTGGGTGATCGCAGGCATCGGCGTGAATATCGGCAGCCAGCCCGATGTGCGGGGCGCCACCAGCCTGTGCGCCGCCGGCCATAACGTTGCGGTCGCTTCTCTGCTGGAAGCGTTCCTGATCCATCTCGTCGATCTACTCGGCATCTGGTCGCGAGACGGCTTCATGCCTATACGCGCTGCTTGGTCGGCGCTGGCTCTGGGGCAGGGGACGGAGGTGTCCGTGAAGCTCCCGGCGGGCGAACGCCGCGGGACCTTCGGGGGGATCGATGACCGCGGAAATCTGCTCCTCGAAACCGGTGGGGCCACGGAACATATTGCGGTCGGTGACGTTTTCCCGCTAAGCACAGTTTCCCATTCTGACGGGACGGGAGACACTTGATGCTACTCGCGGTTGATTGCGGCAATACCAACACCGTTTTCGCGGTCTTTGACGGGGACACCCAGCGCGGCCAGTGGCGGATCGCGACCAATCCCCATCGCACGGCCGACGAATATGCGGTCTGGCTAACCCAGCTCATGTCGCTCCGCGGGCTCGGGGTCGGCGATATCGAGCATGCGATCGTCACCACGGTGGTACCGGGTACCCGGCGAAATCTCGATACGCTACTCGATGCCCATTTTGGTGTGACGCCGCTGGTCGTACGCGACCCGAATGTCGATCTCCGGATCGAGATCCTGATCGACCGGCCCGAGCAGGTCGGCGCGGACCGGCTGGTAACGGCGGTGGGCGCGCATCTGCTGCACCCGCAGGATCTGATCGTGCTCGATTTCGGCACCGGCACCAGCTTCGATGTCATCGACGACGCAGGGAATTTCCGCGGCGGCGTTATCGCCCCGGGCATCAATCTCTCCGTCGAGGCGCTCTACATGGCCGGCGCGCTGCTGCCTCGGGTCAACATCGATAAGCCGGAGAAGGTGATTGGTGGAGCCACGGTTCCGGCCATGCAGTCGGGTATTTTCTGGGGTTATGTGTCGATGATTGAGGGCATGATCCCGCGCATCGCGGATGAATACGGTAAGCCCGTGAAGGTTATCGCCACGGGCGGGCTCGCACCCCTGTTCGCCGACGTGATCGGCATGATCGACGCCACCGAACCCGATTTGACACTGACCGGCCTGCGCGAGATCGCCCGGCGCAATGGGATCGCCTGACGGCGCGTCCCTAGAAGGATTTCTATGATACCCGGTTCCGACGAAGTTCTCTTCTTGCCTCTCGGCGGCACGGGCGAGATAGGTATGAATTTCAATTGTTACGGCCATGACGGCGCTTGGCTGATAGTCGATTGTGGCGTCACTTTCGGCGACCCCTCAAATCCAGGGGTCGATGTGATGACCGCAGACCCCACCTTTATCGAGGACCGGCGCGACACTATCGCGGGCATCCTTATTACGCACGCCCATGAAGATCATGTGGGCGGAGTTGCACACCTCTGGCCGCGGCTGCGCTGCCCGGTCTATGCGACCCCCTTCACCATGGCGGTGCTACGCCGGAAGCTCGAGGAGGCGGGGTTTGCGGGCAAGGTGCCGCTGCACGAGATGCCCCTGTCCGGTGAGGCATCGGTCGGCCCATTCGACCTACGCCTCGTCACGGTTACCCATTCGATCCCCGAGCCCAACGCAGTGGTAATAAAGACTGGCGCGGGCACGCTGTTTCACACCGCCGACTGGAAGCTCGACCCCGACCCGCTGATCGGCGACGTCACTAACGAAGCTGCACTGCGCGCCATCGGTGATGCCGGGGTGCTTGCGCTTATCGGCGATTCTACCAACGCCACAGTCGAGGGCGCGGCCGGCTCCGAAGCGGAAGTCCGCGACAGCTTAATGGACTTGGTCGGCTCGTTCACCGAGCGCGTCGCCTTCGCCTGCTTCGCCAGCAATGTCGCCCGGGTCCAGACCGTTGCCGAGGTCGCCCATGCCCATGGCCGGGTGGTGGGGCTCGTCGGCCGCTCCCTCTGGCGCATGACCGACGCAGCCCGCGCGACCGGCTATCTACACGACCTGCCGCCCTTCGTCCGCGAGGACGAAGCGATGCTACTGCCACGTGACAAGGTGGCGCTCATCTGCACCGGCAGCCAGGGCGAGCCCCGCGCGGCTCTATCGCGGATTGCCCGCGATGATCACCCCAACATCGCGCTCGACGATAACGACACGGTGATCTTTTCCTCGCGCATCATCCCCGGCAACGAGGTGCCGATCAGCCGCCTCCAGAACCAGCTAACATCCATGGGCGTGCGTGTTATCACCGAGAAGGATCACTTTGTTCATGTTTCGGGCCATCCAGCGCGTGATGAGCTGCGCCAGATGTATCAGTGGATCCGGCCCCGCATCGCCGTCCCGGTCCATGGCGAGGTGCATCACCTCCGCGCCCATTCCGCGCTCGCGGCGGAATGCCAGGTGCCCCACACCCCGATCATCGAAAACGGCGACGTGCTGCGCCTCGACCCCGACGGGCCGGAAATCTGCGGCCAAGTCCAGGCCGGCCGCCTCGCGGTCGACGGCAACGATTTGATCCGGCTCAACGATTCCAATCTGCGTGAGCGCAACCACATGCTGTGGAACGGCGCGGCGACCCTGACCCTCGTGGTCGACCGCAAGGGCTACGCGGTCTCCGAGCCGCAGCTCTCCGCGCCCGGCCTCGTGGCCGACACGGACGAGGATTACGACCTGATGGACGACGTCATCGATGACGTACTCGATGCCCTGTCGGCGCTGAAGGCGAGCGAGCGGCGCGACGACGACAAGCTGAGCGAGCGGCTGCGCCGCACCGTGCGCCGGAGTTTCCGCGAACGGCGAGGCAAGAACCCGAAAACCGAGATACACTTGGTTCGGCTAGAGGACTAGAGGGACGACTGACGAATGCAGGAGAGACGCCCATGATCGGACGCCTGAACCATGTAGCCATCGTCGTACCCGACTTGGGCGCGGCCGCGGCGGTCTACCGCGATACCCTCGGGGCCAACGTCTCCGCGCCCTTAGACCTGCCGCTCCACGGCGTGACTACCGTCTTCATCGAGCTGCCCAATACCAAGATCGAGCTGCTGCACCCGCTGGGCGAGGGCTCCCCCGTCGCGCCGTTCCTCGAGAAGAACCCGTCGGGTGGTATGCACCATGTTTGCTACGAGGTGGACGATATCCATGCCGCGCGTGATCGTCTCATGGCCGAGGGAGCGCGCGTTCTGGGCGACGGCGAGCCGAAGCCCGGCGCCCATGACAAGCCGGTTCTGTTCCTGCATCCGAAGGACTTCTGCGGCACCCTCGTCGAACTCGAACAGGTCTGAACTCAAATGAACCCCGTCACCGCCGTCGTCGTCTTCATCATTATCTGGTGGCTCACACTGTTCACTGTCCTGCCCTGGGGCGTGCGCCGTACCGAGAACCCGGAGGAGGGCCACGACCGGGGCGCCCCGGCGCGCCCGATGCTTGTGCGCAAGCTCCTGATCACGACCGTGATTACGCTGGTGGTATTCGGGGTGTTCTACCTGGTGGTGGAGAGGAGCGGGCTGTCGCTTCAGGAACTCGCCGAGCGATACGCGCATTAAACACCCAAAAAACCCGCCACCGCCGCCAGCATTACCACCAGCCAGGGCGGCAGCCTCCAGAAAGAGAGCAGAACGATTGCGACGACTACCGTCGCGAAGTCCGACGTGTCGTGCACGCTCGACGTCCAGACCGGCGTGAACAGCACGGCGAGCATCAGCCCCACCACGGCTGCGTTTACGCCAGAGAGCGCTGCGCGGATTCGGTCGCGCGACCGCAACGCGTCCCAGAAGGGCAGGGTCGCGCCGAGCAGCAGGAATGACGGCAGGAACACCGCCACGATCGCTAGGGCGCCGCCGGTCCAGCCGCCGAGATATCCGTAGCCCGGGTCGATGACGTTGCCGAGATAGCCAGTCAGCGCGAACATCGGCCCTGGTATCGCCTGAGCCGCGCCATAGCCCGCGAGGAAGGCGTCGGTCGAGGCCCAGCCCGTGGGAACCACCTCGGCCTCGAGCAGGGGCAGAACCACATGGCCGCCGCCGAAGACCAGCGAGCCCACCCGGAAGAAGCTGGTGAACGCGTCGAGGTTACCCGATCTGGCGCTCTCGGCGACGACGGGCAGCGCGAACAGCATCAGCAGGAAGACCGCCAGTAGCGCGAAGCCAGCGGTGCGGTTGCCGCGCGTGGGCGTGCCGTTTGCGGGGTCGAGGGGCGTGTCTTTGAGGATCAGGCTGCCGGCGAAGGCAGCGAGCGCGATCACGGCCAGCTGGAACCACGCGTCGCCGGCGAACAGTATCAGAATGCAGGCGACGGCAGCGAAGCTCGCGCGGACAGCGTCGCCGCACGCCGTGCGCGCCATTCCCCAGAGCGCGTGCGCGACCACGGCCACAGCGGCGAGCTTGAGGCCGTGGACGAGGCCCTGTCCGGCCGACGTCTCGGCGAAGGACAGACCGAAGCCGAGCCCGATCATGATGATCGCCGCCGGCGTCGTGAAGCCCAGCCAGGCGGCGATGCCGCCGGCCCAGCGACCCTTTATCATGCCGATGGCGATGCCGGTCTGGCTCGACGCGGGGCCCGGTAGGAACTGGCACAGTGAGACGAGATCGGCGAAACCTCGTTCGTCGATCCACTTGCGGCGCTCGACGAACTCGGTGCGGAAATAACCGAAATGCGCGACCGGGCCGCCGAACGCGGTCGCGCCCAGTACCAGGAACGCCCAGAAGATTTGCGCGAGGCTGGGCTGCACGTCGGCGGCCTGCACTTCAGGTTGCACTTGAGTTTGCGGCGGCGTGGAAATGGGTATTCTCTAGGGGCTGGCTAAACGGAAAAGGACGAACGAGTGATAGGATACTGCGATATCGCCCCGGGCTGCGAGTGGCACGGACTCTATCACGATACCGAATACGGGTTTCCGACCGATGACGAGGCCGCCTTGTTCGAGCGGCTGGTGCTCGAGATCAACCAGGCGGGGCTGAGCTGGCTGACGATCCTCAAGAAACGCGCGGGCTTTGTGGCGGCGTTCGAGAGGTTCGACGTGGACAAGGTCGCGAACTATGGCGACTGCGACCGCGCCCGCCTGCTCGACGACCCCGGGATCATCCGCAATAAGCTTAAGGTCAACGCGGCGATCCACAACGCCGGCGTGATACGCGAGCTGCGCGCGAGCCATGGAAGTTTTTTTGATTGGCTCACCGAACAACAAAAGCATAACAGGAACAACAAGGACGACTGGGTGAACCTGTTCAAGAAGACCTTTAAATTCACCGGCGACGAGATCACTGGCGAGTTCCTGATGAGCACCGGTTTCCTGCCTGGCGCACACCGAGAGAGCTGCCCGGTGTTTGCGGAGATCGCGAAGCTGGAACCGCCCTGGATGTGCGGCGCCTGAGCCTGAATCAAAACAGGCCGGAGAGCAATCTCCGGCCCGCTTTGCATTGAAGTGGCTGTATTTCTAGATCAGACCGAAGGCGTATAACACGACGAACAGCGCTGCCATGATGTAGACAATCGGGTTCGCCTCGCTGAAGCGCCCGGTCAGGATCTTGCCGGCCGCATAAACGATGAAGCCGAACGCGATGCCGTGAGCGATCGAGAAGGTGAAGGGCATTATCACCGCAGCTAAAACCGCTGGCGCGTACTCGGTAACATCCTCCCAATCGACCTCTGTCAAGCCTCGAACCATAAGTACGGCAACGAAAAGCAGCGCTGGTGCTGTCGCAAAACTCGGCACCAATCCGATAATCGGAGCTAAAAGAAGCGCCAATATAAAAAGGATACCAACGGTGACTGCGGTCAGACCAGTTCGCCCTCCCTCGCGCACACCTGACGCACTTTCGATGTAAGAAGTCACCGTCGAACTACCGACCATAGATCCGGTGATGGTGGCGATACTGTCCGCAGAAAGGGCTTTCCCCATCCGCGGGAGTTTGCCGTCTTTATCAAGGAGGCCCGCGCGGTGAGATACGCCTATTAGGGTGCCCGCAGTGTCAAACATGTCAACGAAAAGGAACGCTATTATTACCGAGATCATACTGATCTGAAACGCCCCGGCGATATCCAACTGCAAGAAAGTAGGGGCTAGAGATGGGATAGAAAAGTCCATCGCTGCACTGCCTGCATGACCGAAGATATGGGCTAATACCGTCGTGCCAATAATACCCAGTATCATTGCACCTGGAACGGCGAGCCGGTCGAGCGCGATAATTGCTACCAAGCCCAAAGCGACAAGGACTACCGGGACCGTCGCTACGTCGCCGAGGGTTACAAGTGTCGCCGGATGATCAACAGTTACACCTGCAGTCTTCAGTGCTATCACGCCGATAAACAAACCAATACCTGCCGAAATCGACATTTTAAGGGATTTTGGTATCGAATTGATTATTGCGGCCCGAATTGGAAGCACAGTAATTATCAGGAAGAATATGCCCGATAGGAAAATAATACCAAGCGCGGTTTGCCATGGCACGCCCATGCCGCCAACTACGCCAAATGCGAAGAACGCATTGAGCCCCATGCCCGGCGCCAATGCGATCGGATAGTTGGCCCAAAGTCCCATAATTAGGCAGCCAATGGCGGCTGCAATACAGGTGGCGATAAACAACGCCCCTTTGTCCATGCCTGCCGCGGACATGATGTCAGGGTTAACGATGATTATGTAAGCCATCGTTAAGAAGGTCGTCAGGCCCGCCATCACCTCGACGCGGACTGTCGTTCCATTCTCCGACAGCTTGAAAAGGTTTTCGAACATATGGTTGGTCTCCCGTGGTCCCCGTGAATTATCCACGCGAGAGCGGAAGGTGCACAAAATCGTACACGTGCCGAACGTGAGAACTGGCGATTCCCCTCTTGCTGGGAGAACGTTAACGCGATTCCCCGGTTTGTTTTTATGAATTGTGAACTAAGAAGCGCTGTACAAACCGAATGCGAATCGTAGCTATATTGGATGTTTTCGCTTTGTTTTCTGGGCAATTCCGATCCTGTATACGCGTAGGCGATCAAGCGGATTACCGAGACCGAATGCAGTCGCCTAGTAACCTATGTGGCCACCGTGAACCTCAATTACCGCCTTCGGATAGACTTGAACAGCAACGTCGTCGCGTCAGCGGATCTGAACCCCCGGCCGTAAATTCAGGTGCTATGGACAGGCGCGCGCGGTTTTTCATACTCTCCGGCGCCCGTACCCATGATGCGGCCAAGTCCTTGTTGGAGAACGTGAATGCGGCGTACCCGTTTGTTTTTACCGACGCTGAAGGAAACGCCGGCCGAGGCGCAGATAGTTTCCCACCGGCTGATGCTGCGTGCCGGCCTAGTGCGCCAGTCCGCCGCAGGGATCTACACATGGTTGCCGACCGGCCTGCGCGTCTTGCAGAAGATAGCGCAGATCGTCCGCGAAGAGCAGGATCGCGCCGGAGCTCAAGAGGTCCTAATGCCGACAATCCAGTCGGCCGAACTTTGGCGCAGCTCGGGCCGGTACGAGGACTACGGCAAGGAAATGTTGCGTATCACGGATCGCCATGATCGCGATCTACTCTATGGGCCTACCGCTGAAGAGGTGATCACCGACATCGTCGCAAACGAGATCTCCAGCTATCGCGATCTGCCAAAGAATCTCTACAACATCCAGTGGAAGTTCCGCGACGAAGTGCGGCCGCGCTTCGGCGTGATGCGTGGACGCGAGTTCCTGATGAAGGACAACTACTCCTTCGATCTGGACAAGGCCGGCGCGGTGCATTCCTACAACAAGATGTTTCTCGCTTATCTGAGGACCTACGCGCGCATGGGGCTCAAGGCCGTGCCGATGAAGGCGGATACCGGTCCCATCGGCGGCGATCTTAGCCACGAGTTCATCATCCTGGCTGAGACCGGCGAGAGCGCGGTGTTTTGCGACAAGTCGCTGCTGGAGCTGGACACGCCGGGCGACGATATTGACTACGACGCGAACCTGCAGCAGGAGGTCGACCGCTGGACCCGTCATTATGCCGCCACCGACGAGATGCATGACCCGGCGAAGTGCGATGTCGCCGAGGATACGCTGATCACGGCGCGCGGCATTGAGGTTGGACACATCTTCTATTTTGGGACCAAGTATTCCGCACCGCTCGGGGCGTTGGTGCAGGGGGCCGACGGCCGACAGATTGCGCTGGAGATGGGGTCCTACGGGATAGGCGTCTCGCGGCTAGTCGGTGCAATCATCGAGGCGTCGCACGACGATGACGGCATCATCTGGCCGGAGTCAGTTGCGCCGTGGTTGGTCGGCTTGATCAATCTGAAGGTTGGTGACGCCAATTGCGATGCGACGTGCGAGAAGATTTATGCGGGCCTGCGGGCAGCGGGTGTTGAGGCGCTTTACGACGATCGTGACGAGCGCGCCGGCGGCAAGTTCGCCGATATGGACCTTGTCGGCATCCCTTGGCAGCTGACGGTGGGGCCGCGGGGTCTCAAGGGCGATAAGATTGAGGTCAAGCAACGCGCGGGCGGCGAGAAGTCGGAAATCGCGCTCGACGCGCTCGTCGACTGGATCGCGGCGCGGGCGGGGGCATAGGGTGGCCACAATCCGACGCCAGTCTAGCATTTCCGGCCAGCAAGGCCTCCATATCGCATCTCGTAGGCGGTAAGTCCGATGTTCTCACCGGTTGAATGGATGATCGCTCTGCGCTACATGCGGGCTCGGCGTGCCGAGGGGTTCATATCGGTCATTGCGGGCTTCTCGCTGATGGGGATCGCTCTCGGCGTGGCGACCCTGATCATCGTCTTGTCGGTGATGAACGGCTTCCGCATGGAGTTGCTCGACCGCATCCTAGGACTGAACGGCCATATTGCGATCATCAGCTCGACGGGCACACTGTCCGACTACGACCCGCTCGCCGAGAGGGTGAGATTAGTGGACGGAGTTCTTAGCGTCACGCCGCTGGTCGAGGGTCAGGTGCTGGCGACCAACGGCGCGCGCGCTTCCGGCGCGATGGTACGCGGCCTGACGCCGGAGGCGCTCGCGGCCCGTAGCTCGCTCGCCGGGAACATCCAGGTGGGTTCGCTGAGCGATTTCGTCGGGGACGACGCCGTCGTGATGGGATCACGCCTGGCGCGCACGCTTGGCATTCGCATCGGTGACAAGGTGACCCTAGTCTCGCCCCGTGGCACCGTGACCGCGTTCGGCACAGTGCCGCGAATGCAATCCTACCGGGTGGTTGCGACCTTCGAGATCGGCATGTTCGAGTTAGACAGCAGCTTCATCTTCATGCCGTTGCCGGCGGCGCAGCAATATTTCCGTCTAGGCGACACGGTCAACCAGCTCGAAGTTTTCGTAGAGAATCCCGACGACTTCCAACGGCAGCGACGGTCGATCGCCGGTGTAATCCAAGCGAACCACAGGGTGTTTGACTGGCAGCAGGCAAACGGGAGTTTTTTCAACGCGTTGCAGGTCGAACGCAATGTTATGTTCCTGATCCTGACGCTGATCATCTTGGTCGCCGCCTTCAATATCATTTCGAGCCTGATCATGCTGGTGAAGGACAAAGGTTCGGCCATCGCGATCCTACGCACGGTGGGTGCGTCTCGGGGCATGGTCATGCGAGTATTCTTCATCGTCGGCGCCAGCATCGGCGTGGTCGGGACCATTGCCGGGGGCCTGTTGGGACTGGTCTTCTCTAAGAATATCGAGGTCATCCGCCGCTGGCTGGAATCCCTGACGGGCACGGATCTTTTCGCCGCGGAGATCTACTTCCTGAGCCAGTTGCCGGCCGAGGTCGACTTGGGCGAGGTGGTGATGGTCGTCTGCATGGCGCTCGGACTGTCTGTTCTTGCTACCCTTTATCCCAGCTGGCGGGCCTCGCGGCTCGATCCGGTCGAGGCGCTGCGCAATGAGTGATGCGGCCCTAGAGCTCCGCAATATTTCGCGTACCTTCAGGCAGGGCGGGCGCGATATAGAGGTACTGCGCGGCGTGCACATGTCGCTGGTGCCGGGCGAAATCGTAGCGCTTGTCGGTCCATCGGGGGCCGGAAAGTCCACGCTTCTTCATATCGCCGGGTTGCTCGAGCGGCCTGATGCCGGGGTTGTCATGATCGGCTCAGAAGACGCCTCGGGCCTACCGGATAGCGATCTTACACGGTTGCGCCGCGGAACCCTGGGCTTTGTCTACCAGTTTCACCATCTGTTGCCGGAATTCTCGGCGCTCGAGAACATCATGCTGCCCCAGATGATCGCCGGCACAAGCCGGACCGAGGCCCGCTCGCGATCCGGCGGATTGCTGGACATGGTCGGGCTAGGCGACCGTTCCACCCATCGACCGGCCCAGCTGAGCGGTGGGGAGCAGCAGCGGGTCGCTATCGCACGCTCTGTGGCCAACGCACCGGCGGTGTTGCTGGCTGATGAGCCGACGGGCAACCTGGACCCGGAGACGGCAGCGGGCGTGTTCGACAAGATGCTCAAGCTGGTGCGCGGAGCCAACCTAGCGGCGCTGATCGGGACCCATAATCACGATCTGGCGGCGCAGATGGACCGGGTTCTGTGCCTGCACGAGGGGCGCGTCGAGACCGTCTGACTTTTCCCCGGAATGCATGATATTGCAGCGGCCGTGTGCGGCTCGAATCGGGCTAGTGTCGTTCGGACATGCGGCAAGCACATTTCATCCATCTCAGGGTCCATTCCGCCTTTTCCCTCGCCGAGGGCGCTCTGCGCGTCCCCCAACTGGTCGAGCTTTGCCGTGAGCGGGATATGCCGGCGGTCGCGATCACCGACACTGGTAACCTGTTCGGTGCTCTGGAATTTTCCATGGCGGCCGCGAAAGCTGGGATTCAGCCGATTGTTGGCTGCCAGTTGGCGCTGGAAAACGAGGCGGAGGAGGCGCGAGGCAGTCGGCGTGGCGGCAGCCGGCAGCAGGCAGACGATCAGATTGTGCTGCTGGCTCAGTCGGAAAAGGGGTACGGTAACCTACTGCGGATTGTCAGCCGTTCTTATGTGGAGATGGAAGATGATCGGCAGCCGGTTGTCACCCTGAACGAACTTAAGGGAGAAACGGACGGCCTGATCGCACTCACAGGCGGGGTTGCGGGCTTACCGGGGCGGTTGATCGCCGAGGGACAGATGGACGCAGCTGAGGCTGCTATTGTGCGCTTGAAGGAGCTGTTTCCGGGTCGGCTCTACATGGAATTGCAGCGCCACGGGCTTGAGATTGAGGACCGGCTCGAGCCGGCGTTCATCGATCTGGCCTATGTTCACGACATTCCGCTATTGGCGACGAATGAGGCATTCTTCGCTGACGACACCATGTACGAGGCGCATGATGCGCTCCTTTGCATCTCTCAGAGCGTCTACGTATCCCAAGCCGAGCGACGGCGTGTCACTCAGGAGCACCGTTTCAAGTCGGCATCCGAGATGCGTGCCCTGTTCGCGGACTTGCCCGAGGCCATCGAGAACACGCTGGTTGTCGCTAAGCGCTGTGCCTTCATGCCAACCGAGGCGCAACCGATGCTGCCGCCATTTCCGACCGAAGGGGACCTCACGGAGGAGCAGGAACTGACCCGCGAGGCGGAAGAGGGGCTTGAGGCACGCCTCCTCGCTCATGTCTATACCGAGGAGATGGACGAAGCCGCCCGTCAGGGGGCAGCCACTCCCTATAGAGAAAGGTTAAGGTATGAGCTAGAAACCATTGTTAACATGGGATATTCGGGGTACTTCTTGATCGTCTCCGACTTCATCAAATGGTCCAAGGCCAACGGCGTTGCGGTTGGTCCCGGTCGCGGTTCGGGCGCGGGGTCCGTTGCTGCCTGGGCGCTGACCATCACCGATCTGGACCCCTTGCGCTTCGGGCTATTCTTCGAGCGCTTCCTAAATCCGGAACGCGTGTCCATGCCCGACTTCGACATCGATTTCTGTCAGGAGCGGCGGGACGAGGTCATCCACTATGTGCAGCAGAAATTCGGACATGACCGGGTTGCCCAGATTATCACGTTTGGCAAGCTACAGGCCCGCGCGGTGGTACGAGACGTAGGACGAGTGCTCGAAATGCCCTACGGTCAGGTCGACCGGATCGCCAAGATGGTGCCTAACAACCCTGCCAACCCCATGACCCTGCAGGAAGCCATCGACAGCGATGAGGCGCTGCAGGCCATGCGTGATGGGGACGAGACTATCGCGCATCTGTTGGACATCGCGCTCAAGCTTGAGGGCCTCTATAGGAATTCCTCGACCCATGCGGCAGGCGTGGTAATCGGCGACCGGCCGCTGTCGGACATCATCCCGCTCTACCGCGACCCGCGCGCTGCGACGTTGGCGACGCAGTTCTCGATGAAATATGTCGAGGCGGCGGGGCTCGTGAAGTTCGACTTTCTGGGGCTTAAGACCTTGGATGTGCTGCAGAAGGCCGTGGAGTATCTTGCGAACCGGGGCATCGAAATCGATCTCGCGACCCTGTCCCTAGATGACGAACGAACCTTCCAGATGCTGGCGCGCGGCGATACGACCGGCGTTTTCCAGTGTGAATCGTCTGGTGTGCGCGATGTCCTGCGTAAGTTGAGGCCCGATCGGTTCGAGGACATCATCGCCGTTGTCGCGCTTTACCGCCCGGGTCCGATGGACAACATCCCAAGCTATATCTCGCGCAAACACGGCAATGAGACGGTCGATTACCTGCATGACGATCTGGAGAAGTGCCTAAAGGAGACCTACGGCATCCCGATCTATCAGGAGCAGGTGATGCAGGTGGCCCAAGAGCTAGCCGGCTATACGCTGGGCGGCGCCGATCTGTTGCGGCGGGCCATGGGCAAGAAAATCCAGTCGGAGATGGACGCCCAGCAAGAGACCTTCGTGGCCGGCGCCGCCGCGCGCGGCGTTGACGAGGGTACTTCGACACGCATCTTCGAGACCATCGCGAAATTTGCCGGCTACGGCTTCAACAAGGCGCATGCTGCCGCCTACGCGCTGATCGCATATCAGACCGCCTATCTAAAGGCGAATTATCCGATCGAGTTCTTCGCTGCCTCGATGACGCTGGACATGGGCAATACCGACAAGCTGGCGATCTACAAGCAGGAGCTCGCGAAGAACCGTATTGAACTGCTACCCCCGGACGTCAACCGCTCGGGCGTCGACTTCACCGTCGCCTTCATCAATCCCGATGCGGCCGAAACGGAACGGCACGTTGATGATAACACGCTGGCACCGGCAATCGGCGGTATTCACTATGCGCTAGCAGCCATCAAAGGCGTTGGCAGGGCCGCAATGGCCGACCTCGTGCGCGAGCGCAAGACCAACGGAGCCTTCAGGACACCCTATGAGGTCGCCAGCCGCCTCGATGCCCACGTGCTTAACCGCCGCCAGCTCGAACAGCTGGTCCGGGCAGGCGCCTTCGACGGCCTAGATGCAAACCGGGCGCGTACCTTTGATGCGATCGACCAGATCCTCGGTCATGCCCAGTCCATCCAGCGCGAAAGAGAGAGCGGCCAGTTCAGCCTGCTGGGCGATGTTGATGCGGCCGGCGGTATGCCCGAGCCGATCCCCGCCGACCGTGCAGACTGGTCCCAGGCAGACCGGCTGCAGCGCGAGCTGGATGCCGTCGGGTTCTACATGTCGGCCCATCCGCTGGACGAGTATGGCAGCCTGCTCGAACGGCTGGGGGTTGTGGGCAGCGCGGAACTGGAGCAGACCATCGAGCGTCAGGGCGGCGCGGCCAACGTGGTGCTCGCCGGTTCGGTGATCGCGCTGCAGCAACGTACGTCCCAGCGTGGCAGCCGGTATGCCTTCGTGCAGCTGTCTGATGCAGCAGGGACGTTTGAGGTCACCATGTTCGCCGAGGTGCTGGCAGCCTCGCGCGATATCTTGGAGAGCGGCAAGCCGGTGCTTGTCCAGACTGCGGCGCGGATCGAAGAAGGACAGCTGCGGCTCACCGGGCAAAGCGTGCGCGAACTTGAGGAGGCGGCGGCGAGTGCGCCGGTCGCCATCAAGATATGGGTCGACGGAGAGCCGCCGATCAGCTCTCTGAAGTCGCTGATAGACCGCGAGGCGCGCCCGAGAGAGGGGCGTCGCGCCAATGGGCACATCCGCCTGATCATTCCCGACGGGGACCAGGACGTAATCGTTCGCCTTGATGGGGGATATCTGTGTACGCCGGAGTTGAACCGCGCCATGCGGGCGATTCCCGGAGTAGTCGACGTGCAGGAAATCTGACGTCGGCTGCCAGTGCGCCGGCTCGTACTTTACGTGCCTCCGGTTTTTGGGTGTAATCCCGCCCGGGGTATTTGAGGAGAGATACGAGCATGTCAACGAAACTGACGGAAAAGACGGCCAGCGAGGCGGCGGACCGCGAGGTCGGCCATTTCGAAATTCTAGTCGATGACGAAAAAACCCGCGTCACCCAGTGGCGCATCAAGCCGGGCCAGCAGACCGGCTGGCATTTGCATGATTTTGACTATCTGACAATCCAGCAGTCCGAGGGACGCCTCCACATGGATCACGCGGACGGCAGCCAGCGCAACGTCGATTACGTTCCCGGCAAGGCGGTCTTGATCAAGGCGCCGGTGGAGCATAACGCCACAAATGTCGGTGATATAGACATTCGTGTTCTGGAAATCGAATATAAGTACTGAGGCGTAGGGGAGGCCGAAATGTCCCGGAAGCTCGAGGAAAAGACACGCGTCGAAGTTCCCGAGGACAGGCTCGGCCACTACGATGTTCTGGTCGACAACGAGACCACGCGGATCACGTTCCACCGTATCGAGAAGGGGGAGTGTTCGGGCTGGCATAAGCATGAATATGACTATGTTGGTTATCACTTCGGCGACAGCGAGGTGCAGATCGAGCGCGGCGATGGCGATGCACCCTCTACCATGGCCTCGAAGACCGGCGTCGCTACCTTCTACGAGGTCGGCGTCGGGTTCGAGCATAATGTGACGGTGTTGTCCGATGCCCCCTTGATCGCGCTCGAGATCGAGTACAAGAAGCCCTAGGTCCCGTCGTGGTCCGAAACTTCGATTAAGGCCTTGTCATCGGGCGATGATGCGGGTATCACCGCGCCGGCCCCGCGTTGCGCGGGGCATATTTCACACGCAGACCTGCGGCAGGCGGACAGACATCCCCGCCCGTCGATCCGGTGCCCCTCGGGGCGGCAGTCTGCGGAGGCATAACCGGTAAAGGAGAGAGACCATGGCGGTCCCGACATTCACGATGCGCCAGCTTCTGGAGGCTGGCGTGCACTTTGGACACAATACCCGGCGCTGGAATCCGAAGATGGAGCCGTTCATCTTCGGCGTTCGCAACGGCATCCACATCATCGACCTGCAGCAGACTGTACCGATGCTCTATGCAGCGCTGAACGCCGCACGCAGCGTCGCGTCGGAGGGCGGCCGCGTGCTGTTCGTCGGCACGAAACGGGCAGCGAGCGACATCATTGCGGAATCCGCGCGCAAGTGCGGCCAGTACTACGTTAACCAGCGCTGGCTAGGCGGCATGCTGACCAACTGGACGACGATCTCGCAGTCGATCAAGACCCTGCGCGAGCTCGAGGAACAGCTTTCCGGTGAGGCTGCGCTCGGCCTTACCAAGAAGGAAACCTTGCAGCTGACCCGCCGTCGCGACAAGCTGGAGATGGCGCTTGGCGGCATCAAGGAGATGGGCGGGCGCCCGGACCTCGTCGTGGTAATCGATACCAACAAGGAAGACATCGCGATCAAGGAAGCCAAGAAACTCGGCATTCCGGTGGTGGGGATCGTTGATTCCAACTCCAACCCGACCCAAATCGACATGCCGATTCCGGGCAATGACGATGCGATGCGTGCGATTCAACTCTATTGCGATCTGTTTGCCGGAGCAGTCATCGACGGCCTGCAGCAGGATATGGCCGCGGCGGGTGTGGATATTGGTGCGGCCGAGGCCCCGCCGGTGGAAGCTGAGGTAGCTGCACAGGCTCCGGCCGAGGAAACCCCTGCTGACGAAGTTCCGGCTGAGGAAGCCCCGGCGGAAGTGGCACCTGCAGCGGCAGAAGCCGCGCCGGTCGAAGCCGCTGCCGAAGCGCCGGCCGAACCCGCCGCGTAAGGCAAATAACGTCAATATATTTGTAAGTTAGAACACAAGATTTAAGTGGAGAATCAGCATGGCTGAGATCACGGCTGCTGCCGTCAAGGAACTGCGCGAGAAGTCCGGCGCGGGCATGATGGATTGCAAAACCGCGTTGACCGAGAATGACGGCGACCTAGAGGCAGCAGTCGACTGGCTGCGCAAGAAGGGCCTCTCGGCAGCGGAGAAGAAGGCCGGACGGGCCGCGGCCGAAGGCCTCGTGGGTATGGCCGTTGACGGCAAGAACGGTGCTCTGGTCGAGGTGAATGCGGAGACTGACTTCGTCGCGCGCAACGAGATCTTTCAGGATTTCGTAGGCAAGGTGACACGGCTTGCGCTTGCGCACGGCGATGACGAGGCTGGATTGAAAGCGGCATCGGTGGACGGCGGTGCGTCGGTCGAAGACAGCGTCGTCGACTTGGTCGCAACAATCGGCGAAAATATCGGTTTTCGTCGCTCGACTGGGCTTTCAGTCGAGAATGGCGCCGTGGCCGGCTACGTCCACAATCAGGTGGCGCCGGGGCTCGGCAAAATTGGCGTGCTCGTCGCGCTGGAATCGACAGGCGATGCGGCGAAGCTCAACGAGCTCGGCCGCCACCTGGCGATGCACGTCGCGGCGGCCCAGCCGCAGTTCCTCGATGTCGCCTCCGTCGATGCTGGCGTTCTTGAGCGGGAGCGTGAGGTGCTGTCGGAGCAGGCGCGTGTGTCGGGCAAGCCCGAGGAGATCGTCGAGAAAATGGTGGAAGGCCGCCTGCGCAAGTTCTACGAAGAGGTAGTACTCAGCGAACAGACCTATGTGGTCGACGGTGAAACGAAGGTCTCGAAGGTTATTGAGGCGGCGACGCAGGAGATCGGGGCACCGGTCACGCTAGCTGGCTTCGTGTGCTTCACGCTGGGCGAGGGGATCGAGCGCCGGGAAGAGGACTTCGCGGACGAGGTCGCGAAACTCGCCAACTAGGCGGGAAAACGGCCGAACGGAACGGTAATCCGATGGAAGGCACATCCGAGTTCAAGCGCGTTCTCCTGAAGGTTTCGGGGGAGGTGCTTATGGGTGAGGCTGAGTTCGGGCTCGAACCCCATATGGTAGCGCGGATCGCCAACGATATTGCCGAAGTCCACAACGAGGGTATCGAGCTGTGCCTCGTCGTTGGCGGTGGCAACATCTTTCGCGGCGTGTCCGTAGCAGCACAGGGCATGGAGCGGGCGAACGCCGACTATATGGGCATGCTCGCCACTGTGATGAATGCGCTTGCGCTGCAGAGCGCGCTCGAGGCCTGCGAGGTGCCGACGCGGGTGCTCTCGGCGATTCCCATGTCGACGGTGTGCGAGCCCTATATACGGCGCCGCGCCGTGCGCCATATGGAAAAGGGCCGGGTGGTGATCTTCGCGGCGGGTACCGGCAACCCGTATTTCACGACCGATACCGCCGCAGCCTTGAGGGCGTCGGAAATGGGCTGCGACTGCTTGCTCAAGGGCACCAAGGTTGACGGCGTCTACGCGGCGGATCCTGAATTCGATCCGGACGCTGAGCGGTTCGATCAGCTGAGCCATTTCGACGTGCTGCAGCGCGATCTCAAGGTTATGGACGCGGCTGCGATTACGCTTTGTCGCGAGAACGATATTCCGATTCTGGTGTTTTCCATCCAAAATGCGGGCGAGGTGAACAGGGTGCTTCACGGCGAGGGCCGGTTCACAATTGTCAGGGGAGAGAAATAGGTGTCGGCTGACGAAAATGACCTCAAGCGCCGCATGGACGGCGCGATCGAGGCGCTTAAGCGCGAATTTGCGGGCCTACGAACGGGCCGCGCGTCGACCTCGTTGCTGGACATGGTTCAGGTGGATGCCTATGGCGCCAACATGCCTATGAACCAGGTTGCATCGGTGAGCCTGCCCGAGCCACGTCTGCTGACGGTTCAGGTCTGGGACGATGGCAATGTGAAGGCTGTGGAGAGGGCGATCATTGATTCCGAGCTCGGCCTGAACCCCCAGACCGAGGGCAACCTGATCCGCGTGCCGATCCCCGAGCTCAGCGAGGAACGCCGCGAGGAAATGACCAAGGTGGCGGCGAAGTATGCCGAACAAGCGCGTGTCGCCGTTCGCAACGTGCGCCGCGACGGGATGGACGGTCTGAAGAAGCTCGAGAAGGACGGCGAGATTTCCAAGGACGAGCACCGGGCGCGCGGCGACGATATCCAGCAGATGACCGACGGTCATATTTCCAACATCGACGAACTGCTCGAAACCAAAGAGCAGGAGATCATGCAGGTCTGACTCGATGGCGGACGTCGCAGGCGAGCGGGCGCCGGTTCCCGCGCATATCGCGATCATAATGGATGGCAACGGGCGCTGGGCCCGTGCGCGCGGCCTTCCGCGGACAGCCGGTCACGCGAAGGGCTCCGAGGCGGTTAAGCGGACGCTCGAGGCGTCCGTCCAACTGGGCGTGAAGTATCTCACCCTTTTTGGGTTCAGCTCGGAGAACTGGAACCGGCCCGACGGCGAAATCGGCGACCTGATGGGGCTGCTGCGCCGCTATCTGCACTCCGAGACGGCGGAGCTTCACAACCAGAACATTCGTATCCGGGTGATCGGGGACCGCGCGCGTTTCTCCGACGACATCGTGACCCTGATCGAGGGCGCAGAGAAAATGACGGCCGGCAACACCGGCCTGAACCTGACGGCGGCGCTCAGCTATGGCGGGCGTCAGGAGATCACGGAAGCCGCGCGCTCGATCGCACGGCAGGCAGCGAATGGTTCGCTGGGCCTAGAGAAGATCGACGAGGATCTGGTCGGCCGCAACCTGTGGACGTCCGACATGCCCGATCCCGATCTTATGATCCGGACCAGCAACGAACAGCGCATCAGCAACTTCCTGCTGTGGCAGTGCGCCTATGCGGAGCTGGTCTTCGCCGATGTCCTCTGGCCAGACTTCGATCGCGGCCATCTCGAACAATGCATCGCCGAGTACAACCGGCGCGACCGGCGTTTCGG
>MDTE01033359.1_pt1 | contig 46765 bp, 47 predicted proteins | sample 811231 | NCBI WGS metagenome assembly MDTE01 (sample SAMN05326651, study PRJNA326480) | marine metagenome | isolation source: seawater | place: Indian Ocean: Red Sea | collected 2010 | reverse complement strand
CGGTTTCGCACAGAACGCATGATCGCGGTAGGCTTGGTCATTTTAACCGCGTCTTTGTGGCTTGCATCTGTGATCTCGGGACTGTCGACAGCGATTCTGTTTTCGGTAGTTTTTGGCCTCTCGAATGCCGTGAGCATGAATTACGTTGCCTTTATGTGGCCGCGTTATTTTGGACGAACTCATTTAGGGCGAATTCAAGGCGTTGGGCAGACAATTACTGTTATAGGCGCTTCTCTCGGCCCCCTACCTCTTGCGCTATCAAAGGACTATTTTGGTAGTTACGATCCGATGCTGGTTGGCGTTGGAGCTGTTCCATTATTTTTCGCAGTTATCGCGTTTTTCTTTTTGCGCGATCCTGCGCGGCCTATCCTGAAGGATGCGACATAATGACTTTAAATATTCTCTCTATGATACCGCTCTCGGATGCCGGTCGTGAACGTATCCAGGGGATAGATCCGTCAATCAAGTTCGTGATGGCGCCAAATTGGTTTCATGGAGAATATAGAGAGACGTGGCCAGAATACACCTCGCGCTCCTACCTACCGTCTCATCTCCAAGGAGAAGGTACTCGCGAGAAACGTGATGCTTTGTTGGCCGAAGCGGAAATCGTTCTCTGTGGCTTTCCCTATCCATTTGACATACGGGGTCGTGCTCCGAAGTTGAAATGGTTCCATCAGACGCCAGCAGGTGCCAGCAACCTTTTGAATGGTGACCTTTGGGAGAGCGATGTCGTTGTGACGACATCGCGTGGGCTCGGTAATACCCAGTCGATGGCGGAATGGACCGTTGGTACATTCTTTTATTTTGCGCGGGGCTTTAATCAGGCGGTTGCTGACCGAACGGCCGGTGACTTTGAGCGTCTCGCATACAGCCCAATTCAAATTCAAGATAAAACTGTTTGTGTGATTGGCGCTGGTGGGATTGGCCAAGATGTTGCCAAGTTGTGTAAGGCTATTGGTATGCGGGTGATCGGTACGCGGCTCACCTCAGATGGGCCCCTTGAAGGTTTTGATGCAGTCTACAGCTCGGATAAATTGTTGGAGCTTTTACCGGAGGCGGATTTTGTTTCGGTTTGTTGCCAATGGACGCCGGACACGGAAGGTTTGATTGGGACGGAAGCTCTGGCGGCGATGAAAGATGGGGTTGTAATTTGCAACCTGGCGCGAGGTGAAATTGTTGATGAGGCCGCACTCAAAACATCTTTGACAGCTGGAAAATTACGGGGTGTCGGGCTCGACGTGTATGTTGGCGAATTTGAACATTTACCCGACCCGGAGCTATGGTCGGATGACCGTGTCCTCTTCACGCCGCATATTTCTGCAGCGACAGACATCCGAAGCAGTCGGCAGATCGATCTTTTTTGCCGTAATTTGGAAGCATACATCGCTGGGCGTCCGCTGGAGAATGTTCTTAATTGGACGCGTGGTTACTGACTAGTTACGTCTTTAGAATTTGTTTGGCTGCAAATGGCATTGGAAAAAATTGACGCTCGAGAAGACGCAGCCGGAACTCGCGCTGGATTGTCCGTTGCGTTTTCCACGACTTTTATCTTTTCATCAATGGACGCGTTGACGAAGTTTGTGAGCGCGACTTATTCCGCCCCGCAGATTTTATGGATCAGATATATGGTTTTTGCCGCCTACGGTCTGACAGTGACGGTACATAGGAATGGTTTGCGCGCACTCCATTCGAATTCACCGTTTCTTCAGATTTTTCGGGGTTTGCTCCTTTGCGGCGAAATTACAATATTCATCATTGCATTCCGTCATTTGCCGCTAGCGGATGTGCAAGCCGTCGCTGGCATTGGGCCGTTAGTTGCCACTGCACTGGCAGTGCCCATCTTAAAGGAGAAAGTTGGATACAGACGTTGGAGCGCAATTGCAGTAGGTTTAGTTGGATTGTTGATAATTATACGGCCCGGTTTTGGCTCGTTTGAGCCAATGCTTCTATTACCTGCGTTTGGTATCTGCGGTTATGCTCTGTATCAGGTGTTAACCCGAGTGGCCGCGCGCTATGATCATCCGGATACAACGGTTCTCTATACAGGTCTTGTTGGCCTTGTTTCGATGAGTATCGTCGGTCCCTTCTTTTGGCAAACGCCAGACATCAACGGTGTTTTACTGATGCTATGCATCGCCGTCTTAGGTGTTCTGGGACATGCTCTGCTCATCAAAGCATTAGCTTTGGCGCCTGCTAGCGTCATACAGCCACTTAGCTACATCACTATCGTCTGGTCGACAATTCTTGGGTATATTTTTTTTGACGACCTTCCCGATATGCCGACCATCATTGGCGCCACAATTATTATTGTGAGCGGGATCTATACATTTCATCGAGAACGGGTTTTGGGAATCGCCAGGCAGAAGTAGGTTATAGAACTTCATAGTGTATGTCTTTTGGCATGCCGGCATTCGTCGAATTCATGTCTTGCGGGCAGGCTGAGAAGACGACAATGCAATTCATCTCCGCGCGAAAAGTCAGACTGTCTTCTGGTCTTGAGACCGGTGCTTTCTTGAAGAGTTTTTTATCGGCGCCCCATGGGCGGTTCATGAACATGTTGAAGGGGCAGGGTGTGCGCCCACCGGCCGATTTACCCAGTTTTTCTAAGGCAGCGGCGAGATTGTCGGTACAATTGTCATGATATCCTTCATAGCCGAGTAGGTGGTACCGGTGGACATCGCAAGCGGCGTTCAAAGTATCATGGACGCCGGGTGTGGTGTCTTCGGTTATCGTCAGGATAGCGCGCCGTTTATTAGTAAGAAAAGCCTCTCCAATATCTGGCATCATCTTGTCGATGGTGGATCGGGTGTGTTCCATGGACATGAATTCACCAAGATCGTCAGCGTTAAAGGCCCAAGTATCTACCACCTGACTACCGTGGGTGTTGATGATGCGAATGGAGTCGTCTTTGGACAACAGTTGGGCTCTACCCTTGCGGGCTGGAACGAGTAAGCGTTTCGTCATGTTGGGTTCATGCGAATTTGACCTGCGCTTGCATCGCAACGGTGCCTTCCGGCGTTGCTGCCCAGACTTCGCAGCCCTCATCTGTCGGCTGTCCACAGACCTTGAAGGGTGCTGTATCAAACAATGGGGCCCGAGCTCGCATATCGAACTGCCTCATAGATTTGCCTGGGTTCATGTCGCGGACGAGGTCCAGAAGGCACTGCGTTGTGAACGGCCCGTGGACGACGAGGCCCGGATAACCCTCAACTTCTGTCGCATAAGTCCGGTCGTAGTGAATGCGATGCGGATTGAAAGTTATTGCTGAGAAGCGAAATAATTGCACGACATCGGGGTTCATTTCGCGTTGCCATGGCAAGTTATCTGGCACTGGATCGCGTTTCGGTATGCCACTTTTTTCACCAGGCTTCAGGCCTTCTCGGAAGACACCATCTCGTTCCTCCACGACGCAGAGCCCGTTGTCGTTATATATCCGACTCGCAATCTTGGTGAAGACAAGAGAACCCGTACTCCCCTCACGGAGCGACAAATCCATTAGTTCGGTTTCACGGCGGAGTTTATCGCCAACCTTAATAGGTGCATGGAATTCGAAGCGGCCCCCGGCAAACATGCGCCGTGGTAGCGGCATTTTAGGCAGCACACCTGTGTCCGTTGGAAGTCCGTCATCTCCCAATGTGGCGCGCCGGGACAGAGGTAAAAAATAACATCCGTGCCAGCCCGGGTGTATGTCGTCGCCTGTATCCGGCTCCTCGTCATTGCGGTCAAATGTGACGATCATTTCTCGTAAGGGGGCCTCGGTCGCGATGTCATAATCCTCGACCATTGTGCCAATATGACTTCTCAATTCATCAATATTGATATTGGACACGCCGTTTCTCCTATTTTGTTTCTTTAGTGCCGAATGCGATTTGCAACTCGTCGGTGTGAGAACATGAAATCAGTCATGGGAAATTGTTTCCCTCGCGTCATCCAGGCATAAGTAACATTGATTTATGATAGGCCCTTTGAGCTGCCCGTGTAGTTAGTGATTGCATACCTTATTTCAGATCCCTGTATTGCCGCCTCGGGTGAACGGTTGGGAATGGCACTTATATCTCCGAGTATCCTGACCCTCGCGAATCGATACCACGGCCAACGGGCTTCTGAATCCAGCCAAATTCGCTTAGTATGACCTGGCTATAGGTAACGCGCCCGTTTACCTTTTCGATAGCTTCCGTCGCCAATAGCAAGGCCGAATCTGCCATATAGGACGGTGGCTCGCCTTTAGGGTCTTCCATACCGTCAACTAATTTATGGTGCACGGTTCCTGGTGTTGGCACGACACGGGATGGTGAGACCGCGGATACTGCTATATTACCGCATTCTGCGACTTCTTCTGCTAGACCTTGTGTGAAGCGTTCTAAGGCGGCTTTCGTTGCGCCATACATTGTGCCCCCGTGGCGGAGTACGCCTTCATAGGGCCCACGACCGGGACCGATGGCTGCGCCTGAGCTGATATTGACAATGGCACATGGCGTATTCGACGCCTTCATATCTGGCAGAACATTTCGAGACAGGACAAATGGCGCATGGACGTTAATTTTGAAACAACGAACCCAACGGTTGGTTTGGTATCCCGCGATGGGTATGTAGTAGTTTAGAGCGGCGTTGTTTATCAGCACATCAACAGGGCCATAAGCTGAGCGTGCCCTTTCTAATAAATGTTCGCAGCCTGCCTCTTCCGAAATGTCGCATGCGACGGCCGTTGCCTCGCCACCGGCATCCCGGATACTTTGTACAGTTCGCGCAAGCGACCCTTCCAACATATGGTCGCCTTCGTTCAAAGTCCGCGCTGCGCAGACTACCTTACCGCCTTCCTTTGCGAAGAGTTCGGCAATGGCCTGCCCGATGCCACGGCTTGCGCCCGTGACGACAACATGTTTCCCATCCAGTTTGCCCATTTGTCACACCTTTATTTGGTTTCCGTTCGTGGCGAATGATTTAGATTAAAGGCCGGTTGCGGCGACTTAAATCAGAAAGAGGCTGAGATGACGGATAGACAGATTGTGATGGTGGGGTTCCTACAGGCGCAGAACTGTTCTAATTATCCCGCTTCTTGGCGCCACAGTGAATCTGCCGGTGACTTCATGTCGCCAGCTTATTACGGCCGTATTGCACGGGCACTTGAAGACGGTAAATTCCACCTAGGGTTTTTTGATGACCGGTTGGCTATGCCGGATATCTACGGTGCAAATCACGCAGAGTCGGTCAGCAACGGTGTGCGTGTCGTCAAGATGGATCCGGTGCCTATCCTCGCGACTATGGCAATGAGTACCAAATGTCTTGGCCTCGCGGCAACTTGTTCCACCACTTATTATTGGCCGTTCCACATAGCGCGGACCTTCATGACGCTCGACCATATGACGGGCGGCCGTACCGGCTGGAACGTCGTCACGTCGCTGAATGATTCAGAGGCATTCAATATGGGTGCTGCTGGCACGATTGAGCATGACCGACGGTACGATCGAGCCGACGAATTGATGAAGAATGTGCTAAACATGTGGAATGCTTGGGCGCCGGATGCAATTCAACTCGATAAGGCGAATGGTATCTTTGCCGATCCGGCCAAGGTTTATCGGACAGAACTTGAAGGCGATTGGTTCCAGAACAAAGGCACGTTTACTGTGCCCCAGTCGCCGCAAGGACATCCTGTTGTAATCCAAGCAGGCCAGAGCGGGCGTGGTCGACAATTTGCCGTTGAGTGGGGCGAGGTAATTTTCACCATCTTGACCAGTGTCGAGCAAGGCAAGCAGGTGCGAGGCGAAATGCGGGCAGAGGCCGAAAAGCAAGGACGCGACCCGGATACCATCACAATCGCTCCCGCAATTTATGTGACCGTTGGCGAAACTCAAAGTATTGCCGAGGACAAATACGCGTATATCGATAGCCTCGCAAAACCGATCGATGGCCTGGCCTTGTTGTCGGAAGCACTGAATTTTGACTTTGCAACAAAAAGTATGGACGACCCGTTTACCGACGAAGAATTGGAAGGTATCAGCGGTCTGCGGGGTATTTTGGACCGTGTTGTTCGGATGAGCGGTAAACAAAACCCGACACTTAGCGATTTTGTTGAGTTCAGTGGCCGGGGTACCATCCGCGAGGCGCCGCATTTTGTTGGTAACCCGAAACAAGTAGCGGATAACTTGGAAGAGTGGTTTGTCGAAGGGGCTTGTGACGGCTATGTTCTTGCTGCGACGCATATGCCCGGTGCCTACGAAGAATTTACCCGATACGTTGTGCCAGAATTACAGCGACGCGGTCTCTATCAAAAGGACTACAAAGGGACAACTTTGCGCGAAAACTTGGGCTTGACCGGTTATCGGCAAAAATAAAACAATTTTCGTTAAATGTCTTCGGTGCTCTAATTTTTTCATAAATTAGAGGACGGTATTGTGTGGCTATTTGCTGATATGTTGGCCACGCAGATACAGACCCAGCGGAGGGGGGGGGCGCTTAAGTAGGGTGCTCGCGCGGGTTTTTCTGACCCTTCAACCGGACATTGTCTCGTGTACCGCAATGGGTGATGTGACTGCGCGGCTCAACATCAATCATCTTTGCAATATCTGCAGCGGCGTCTTTTGCTTCCACGGTATCAACACCGGTCTCAATGCCCATTTCGTTCAGCATATGGATAATGTCCTCGCTGGGGAAATTACCGACAGAGCCCATTGTCGTTGGCATGACAATCCCGCCGCCGAGCCCGCAAATTGCGCCCTCAATCGATGTTGCCCCACCGTCGAGTGCTGCGATTATATTAGCTGTTCCCATGCCGGCAAGATTGTGAACGTGCCAGCCAAAATCGGCATCGGTGAAACGTTCGTTAGCGCGGGAAAACAAAGAATTGACGTGTTTGGGATCCTCCATACCGACGGAGCCAGCAAAGTAAAACCGTCGTATACCCGCATTGTAGTACTGCTGTGCTACCCCCAATGCATCCTCTTCGTCGATTATCCCTTGATAGGGACACCAAAGGGCCATGCCGAGCGCCATAACGAATTGTGCGCCGGCCTTTTCTGCTATCTCAAAGGCCTTGATACCCTGATTGATGGCCTCTTTGCGATCCATGTTCTGGTTCTTCGCGAGGTAAGTCTCCGACACGGTTATGAGGCCGAGCATTTCGTCGCATTCTGTTTTGGCTGCGCGCTCGGCGCCACGGGCATTGGGAACCAATGCCCTGTATACGGTTCCGGGACGCCGTTTGATGCGCGCCATTACTTCCTCGGCATCTCGTAGGTTTGGGATGACCCGGGGGTGCGCAAAGTTAGTGACTTCGATTACCGGGTATCCTGCCTTTGATAACCGGTTGATCATCTTAATCTTGATCTCTGTCTCCACCCAAATTGGGAAGCTTTGTAATCCATCCCGCGGGCCGACCTCTACGACAGTGACTCTCTTTGGCAAATTTAGCATATGATCTCCACAGCTCTAATGAATAAAAATTAAGGCTTCAACTGGCCATTTTCACGCCACATACCATTACGCTGGTATACGGCATTACCAAAAAGCCGTCTCTATCTGCGTGCCGGTCGGCAATCTCATTTAGTTCGGCCATGCCTTCTTCCTGGCCAGCATTTGCTACTGCTTGGGTAACTTTACTCGATGATTGTGCCATGCCGAGAAAGGAGGACTTTTTCATTGGGCGTACCCATTCCTCATCATAAATTTCAGTGCGTTCGATCCAATCAAGTGCTTTCAGTTCACTGACAGCATTTAACTCCCGCTCAGTTCGGGAAAATCCCGGGAGATATTTCTCGTGAAACGCCTCATATTCGGCAACAAACGAACTCTTCTGCCAGTTCCGAGTATTTCGAGCGATAGATACCACGCCGCCGGGTTTTAAAGCCCGCGCGGCCTCAGCATAAAATTGCGGGCGGTTGAACCAATGAAGTGCCTGGCCAACGAATATCAAATCAAGAGATGATGCCGTGCACGCCAAGTCCTCGGCTAAACCCCAGCGGTAACGGATGGACATGTCGGCACTTGTATCCTCTTGTGCGCGACGTCTCATATCGTCGCTTGGTTCGATACCGATGGTCGTTGCGCGTTCACCGAGTATTTTCGCAATGGCCCGAGTTGAAATACCTGTTCCGGACCCTAAATCCACGACACTCAGTGCACCTTCGGGCAGTAATTCACGCAGTTTGGTGAGCATTCTTTGCGGGTATTGAGGTCGATTTCGACTGTAGTTGTCTGCCAAACCTTCAAAGTTGGCTTTTTGGTATGACGTGGACGTCATTTGGCTTCTCAATTTGGATCGAATTTTATTGAGTCGACTGCTGAGGTATAAAACGCCAAGGCACCCGCAATCTCAGCAACTTCATCAAATGGTTTTTCATAAGACCAAACTGCATTTACGGCGGTCGCACCATTATATGTGATTGACCAGTATGAGGCATCGCCTTTGAAGGGGCAGTGTGTTTTGTGATCTGTTGCGGAGAGTAATTCCATACGAACATCATCCTTAGGGATATAAAAAACCGGATCGTAGGTGGATTCAGTCATGCAGATAGCGCGCTCAGAATTGGCGAGTTTTTCTCCTTGGTAAAATACGCACACCCTACCGTCTGCAGTTGTGACGCCCAATGGATAATCTGATTGTCTTTCGAATCCTGGTGATTTGTTGCTCATCTACTTACCTCGTTCTAAAGCATTTGGTATTGCATTTTGCTTGCGCGCTGCCATTTGTTGTGATGGTTGTCATCAAAGACGATCTTTGAATTTGCAGGTGCAACCAACCAATAGTGGCGGCGCATTTCGAATTCGAGTTGCCCTGACAACCAGCCTGAGTAGCCAAGTGCGAAGACGTATCGCTTCGGTCCCTCACCCTTAGCCATTGCGAGGATTACGTCGCGTTCAGGGCTGACTGAAATTTCGTCTGTTACGCGACGCGTTGCATCGATGCTGTATTCGGCTTCGTGGATAACAAAGCCAAGTTTCCGATCGACCGGGCCACCATAGAAGATCGTAATGAAGCTCTCATCTGGCGTATATTCCAAATTCAACTCATTGAAGAGAGCGCTTTTATTGATGCTATAGAGTGGTTTATTGATAATAAATCCGAAGGCGCCATCCGCGTCGTGATCCACCATTAAAATGACTGATTGCTTAAAGCGTTTGTCGCTTATTGTGGAAGAGGCAACAAGAATTTTGCCTTGGATTGTTGCGCCAAAATAGCGGTCCAATGGATTTTTTGCTGAACTTTGTGTCGTTGCTAAAAGCAATCCGACTGTGAGTAAGCCTAGAACGAGAATTCTTTTTTGCATTGAAGTTTACTCAGAATTGCGGCGATTGCGTTCCGTCTTCTCTCTTGCATATCGTTCGGCTGCCTCGTCGATTTTACCGGATGTCATTAGAAGGGAGTTAAGCTGTTTTGCCGTAATTAATGCTTCTTCCGTTGATGCGCGGCGGACAGCGCGGTGGGTTTCCTTAGTAAGCTTAACGGCAAGGGGATCAAGGTCTTTTAAGTCTTCAACAAATTCTTTCTCGATTAAAACCAGTTCATCTTTATCACTAGCCAACCGGTTGATTAGGCCCATTTTGTCGAGTTGATCTGCTGCGAAAGTTCCAGCGTTTAATAGTAATTCGAGGGATTGTCGGGGACCTACCAAGTGTGAGAGCACCGCTGTATTTACGGCGGCGGGAAAACCACCTCTCATTTCGAGTGCACCAAAACGAGCAGAGCTTTCCGCCAGAACGAAATCGCAGGCCATCGACAAGGTAAAGCCACCGGCAACAGCAAAACCCCGCACCACTGCGACGGAGGGCGCAGCCATAGTGCGAATTTTACCAATTACATCGGCCCAGAGCTGATCATATTCCATAACCTGGCTGAGCGACATCGACTTATCAGCTTCTCCGAGATCGCGCCCTGCGCAAAAATGTTCACCCCGCCCTTTGACAACGAGGCATCGGCACTCTGGATCTGTTGTTGTTTCTGTTATGGCATCGGCTAGTTGTCGAATGACTTCTCCGTTCAGAGCATTTCGTTGTTCAGGCCGATTGAGCGTAATTGTTGTTACCCCGCTAAGTCTCGTGACGCGTATCATTTCACGTCCCTTGTTTTAGCATCTCACGTGAGATGATCATCTTGTGTACTTCGGAGGCACCTTCGAAGATTCTAAATAGGCGTACATCTCTATAAAACCGTTCGACGTCGTACGTTGTCATATATCCGGCACCCCCATGTATTTGCATTATTCGGTCGGCGACCCTGCAAACCATCTCTGAGGCAAATAACTTGCAACTCGACATATCTGCGAGTGGTCGCTCGCCCCTGTCAATGCGCCTAGCAGTCTCTAGCACCATTGAGCGGGCTGCCAGCGTTTCTGCATAGCTCTCGGCAAGCATGTGCTGAACAGCTTGGAAATCCGAGATCGGGTGTCCAAACTGGATGCGGCCGGTCGCATAGTTTTGGCCCATCTCAATTAGGCGGTTAGCTTGGCCGACGCAAGTTGCCGCCACGTGCATTCTGGCGACATTGATGCCCGCCATAGCATTTTTGAAACCACTGCCTTCGATCCCGCCAAGCAGGTTATCGACCGGCACACGGCAATCGTCGAAAAATATTTGTGCTGTGTGTGATCCATGATTTCCAAGCTTACGGTCCCACGGTGCTACTTCGATGCCTGGGGTGTTGGACGGAACGATAAAGGCGGAAATGCCCTTCGCTGTCGTCGTTTCCGGATCGGTACGCGCCATGACAACAAAAACGTCGGCCTCTGGTGCGTTCGTGATATAGCATTTTTGGCCACTAATTGCGTAGGTGTTACCGTCTTTAACCGCTTTGGTGGTAATGGCACCCGCATCTGACCCGGCCTGCGGTTCAGTAAGGGCAAAAGAAGCTGTCGCTTCACCTGAGGCGAGCTTTGGCAACCACTTAGACTTTTGCGCTGCGGTTCCATTAAATTGGATCGCTTGGCTACAGAGGCCAAGTGTCGTTGAGAACCGTGCTCGGTAAACGCAAGAGGCTCGGGTGAATTCAAAGGTGGCGCGCACCTGCTGCTCCATAGAGAGGTTTAGGCCTCCATACTCCTCCGAAATTGTCATGCCGAAGAGGCCAAGATGCCGCATTTCTGCAAGAAGATCATCTGGCACATTGTCTTCTTCTTCGACTTGGTGTTCTGATGGAATTAATTTTTCATCTGTAAAACGGCGGATGCTCTCGAGATATAGCTCGAAATCTTCCCCCTTTACCGCGCTAGCTTCTGGCATTGACCTGATGACCTTGCAAACCAGTTTTCGTTATGGCTTAAAACGCCCAAAGCTTGCGACGACGCAATTGCCCCGTCAAGGCCGGGCAGCTGGCGCAGGGCTATTCTGCTTTCAGCTATCTCGTAGATGCGATATCAGGAATTGTTCAAAGGAACCGGCGCTAATGGCCATCAATCTCGACAGTGACGATTTTATCTTAGGCGTAATCGGTGCCGGCGCGATGGGACGCGGCATTGTTCAAGTGGCAGCTGCAGGTGGCCTGAAGGTTAAGCTGTTCGACGTCAATCAGGCGCAGTCCCAGGATGCACTGGAGTTTATTGGTAAAATGCTAGGCCGCGCTGCTGACAAGGGGCAAATGACTGAGGAAAGTGCGTTAGCGGCAAGTGCTCGGATTGAGATCATTGAGATGACACAAGGGCTCTCTGATTGTCAGATCGTTATTGAGGCTGCGACTGAAAACCCAGATATCAAGAATAAGATTTATGAAGACCTCGAAGAGATCATGGCCGAGGACGCAATCATCGCGACCAACACGTCGTCACTTTCGATTACAACCTTGGCCTCACCTTTAAAAAAACCAGAACGTTTCGTCGGCATGCATTTCTTTAATCCGGTGCCACTGATGCGGCTGGTCGAAGTGATTGATGGTGTGCGAACTGCGGCAGAGGTTGGGACCACCTTAATGGATCTTGGCCGTCGCATGACCCGTGAACCGGTACGATGTCAGGATGCGCCAGGCTTTCTCGTGAACCAGGTCGGACGTGGCTATAACATTGAGGCGGCGCATATCCATTCGGAAAAGGTAGCTGAGATACCAGACCTTGACCGAATACTCACTGAAGGTGCTGGGTTTCGGATGGGACCATTTACCTTGCTGGATTTGACCGGCCTCGATGTCACACATCCCGCAACGGAATTGATTTATCGGCAGTTCTATGAAGAGCCTCGATATCGTCCAAATGTCATGCTGCGCGCCCGCATGGAAGCCGGTATGCTCGGTCGCAAGACGGGGCAAGGCTTTTATGATTATTCCAGCGGCAAACAAGATTTTCCAGTGGAGGCCGGCTATCCGACCTACGACGGCAGGCCCGTCTGGATTTCGAAGGCCGAGCCAGAAGGGCATAAAGTTCTGTTTGAATCGATTTCCAAGATTGGTGGCAATATCGAGACAAGCGACAGGCCGAGCGATGATGCGTTGATTTTAGTGACACCGATCGGAGACGACGTTACGACGACCGTCTTGGTGCAGGGACTGGATCCCACGCGGACGCTTGGTGTCGATACCTTGGTTGGATTTTCGACCCGCCGCACAATTATGACAAATCCAGCGACGCAATCGGATTACCGTGATGCGGCACATGGTTTGTTAACTGGCGATGGCGTAAAGGCGAGTGTCATCCGTGATTGCCCGGGTTTTGTATGCCAACGCATCATTTCGACGATCTGCAATATTGGTTGCCAGATTGCACAGCTTGGCACGGCCGGTCCGGAAGATATCGACAAGGCGGTTGTACTGGGGTTGAATTACCCCAATGGGCCACTGACTTTTGGGGATAAGTTGGGCCCCAAGAATGTGTTGCGAGTTTTGGAAGCCTGTTACCGTCTCTACGGCGATCCGCGGTATCGTCCGAGCCCATGGTTGCGTCGACGTGCAGAATTGGGGCTTTCGCTATTCGATAAAGAAATTTGAGTTTAAATACAGGGGAACTGAAAAATGCTTGATGCTTATCTTTATATCGGGAAACGCTCGCCATTTGGTCGTTATGGTGGGGAACTCTCAGGTGTCCGTCCGGACGATCTACTTGGAACCGTAATTAAGTCGGTTGTCGACGAAGGTCCGTTCAATGCCGAAGATATCGATGATGTAATCGTCGGTTGTGGAAATCAGGGCGGCGAAGACGCCCGTTGCGTCGCTCGACATGCGTTGCTTTCTGGTGGTTTGCCGGAAACGGTCCCGGGCCAAGTTTTACAGCGAAATTGTGCCAGCGGCCTGTCTGCGGTTATCTCTGCTGCACATGCGGTGACGGTTGGCGAGGGTGATCTCTTCATTGCAGGTGGTGTCGAAAGCATGAGCCGCGCACCGTTCGTGGTAGGCAAAAATGAAACGCCGTTCGCTCGAAATTTTGACGTTTTTGATTCGACGATTGGCTCGCGCTTTCCAAATAAAAAGATTAAGGAAGAATACGGCGATTGGGCGATGCCCCAAACTGCAGATAATCTCGCGCAGGACTATCAAATCACCCGTGAGGAATCGGATGTCTTTGCATTGGCTAGCCAAGAAAAATATCAGGCTGGCAAACAATCTGGGTTTTTTGACGGCGAAATCACACCAATTACAGTGCCGGGTGGTCGCAAACAGCCAGATGTCACAGTTAGTGTCGATGAACACCCGCGTGCTGGCACAACCATGGAGATGCTCGCAAAGTTGCGTAATCTTAATCCGGATGGTGTGACCACGGCGGGCAATGCCTCTGGTGTGAATGATGGTGCGGTTGCAATGTATATCGGAAGCCGCAAGGCGGGCGAAAAAGCCGGTATGAAGCCGATGGCTAAGATCATTGCTTCGGCTTCCGCTGGTGTGCCTCCACGCATAATGGGAATCGGTCCGGTGCCAGCTTCACAAAAAGCACTGGAACGAGCGGGCCTTACCATGGAAGACATGGACGTGATTGAGATTAACGAAGCTTTCGCAGCGCAGGTCCTATCCTGTCTGAAAGGCCTTGGGCAATCCTTCGATGATAGTCGGGTCAACATGAATGGTGGTGCAATTGCTCTCGGTCATCCGCTCGGCGCCTCTGGCCCTCGTATCTTTTTGACGGCAGCTCGTCAGCTTGAGAAGACCGGCGGAAAATATGCCCTCGCCACTCTGTGTGTTGGTGTTGGTCAAGGTACTGCGGTCGTTATGGAGCGCATCGAAGATTAAATTGAATTGTTGCCCCGGCCTCTTATGTATTCGAGGTTGTGCTAGGTTGTGAGGTAAGCAGTGTCCGCGTCCTGAGCTTGTTGAAGGATGGGACACTGCTTTCTGTTTGGAGTAGTAAGAAATGCCTGATTTTGCTTGGGAAGACCCTTTGTTATTGGAAGATCAGCTCACTGAAGAAGAGCGCCAGATCCGCGATGCAGCGCGCAGTTTTGCGCAAGATAAGTTGGCGCCGGTGATTGTCGACTGGAACCGGCGCGAATTTTTTGATCCGGACATTATGAAGGAATTCGGCAAACTTGGCTTCTTAGGCGCAACGCTGCCGGACTTTGGGTGTGCTGGTATCTCAAATGTATCGTATGGGTTAATCGCACGCGAGATGGAACGGGTTGATACGTGTTTCCGTTCAGCTATGGGTGTCCAATCAGGCTTGGTGATGGCCCCGATCCATATGTATGGCTCGGACGAACAGAAGGAACGGTTCCTGCCTAGTATGCGAGATGGTGAGATTATAGGTTGTATGGGACTAACAGAACCCTCGCATGGTTCTGACGCTGCTAATATGCAGACCCGCGCGAAGAAGGTTGATGGCGGCTACAAGTTGACCGGGACTAAGCAGTGGATCACCAACTCGCCATTGGCTCATGTGGCGCTTATTTGGGCAAAGAATGAGGAAGGCGAAGTTGGTGGTTATCTTTTGGAGCGTGGCGCCAACGGGCTCGATATGCCAAAGATCGAGGGCAAGATGGCGGTCCGAGCCTCCTCAACAGGTTTTGTTCATATGGATGAAGTTTTCTGTCCAGAGGAGAACAAATTACCCGGTGTCAAATCCATGCGGGGCCCGCTCTCGGCGCTAAGTAACGCGCGTTTTGGCATTTGCTGGGGCGGCATGGGTGCCGCGGAAGACTGCTGGTTAAAGACCCGAGATTATGTAGTTGACCGCATGCAGTTCGGCCGACCGCTTGCCGCCAATCAGTTGATACAAAAAAAGCTCGTGGAAATGCAGACTGAAATAGCACTTGGCCTGCAGTCGTGCCTCCGCATTAGCCGCCTGCGTGATGAAAACAAAGTGACCCCGGAGATGATCTCCCTTGTCAAACGTAACTCAACTGGCAAAGCGCTCGACATCACACGTCTTTGCCGCGATATGCATGGGGGTAATGGCATCTCTGACGAGTACCACATCATTCGCCATATGGTTAACATGGAAGTCATTAATACTCTTGAAGGTACGCACGACATCCATACGCTGATCCTTGGCAGGGCAATGACAGGAATTGGAGCTTTCAATTAACGCATATAGATAAATTGGCGCCGCGCCTTTGCGCGGAGAAAGTTTTTCACTATATGAGCGGCTATCCTTCGAAAGGCTCGGACTAAGTCAATTGAACTTCCTAGTCGCATTGTAAAATGCATCGTGAACTTGTTGAAGTAAGTGTCCATCGCTATTTGAAAACCCAACGACAAGCCTCCCTATGGCACAATAATGTCGGCCAAGTTCCTAGTCTTCCTGTCATTATGCCGCCTTTTTTAATTTCGAAGAAGTCAATCATCGACTTAGGGGTGGATGAGTGCGAAATGGGCGCTTTTGGCGCGACGATTTGGTGTTTGAAGTATCTTTTTCTATAAATAGAAATGTGATCCTGCCATTTTACGATGGCTGCAAATTATAGGAATGCGTCATATGACCACCAAACCGCGACCTAATTTATATATTGATGCTGACCGCCTTTGGTCGACACTAGACCGCTCTGCCGAAATTGGTGTTGGAAAGGCTGGTGGACTGAGGCGGTTGGCTTTGTCGGATGATGATAAGGAGATGCGGGATCAATTTATCGAGTGGTGCGAGGCGTCCGAATGTAAAGTTACGGTTGACGCAGCGGGTAATATATTTGCACGGCGTGCCGGGCGAGAAAACGATCTGGCGCCGGTCCTAGTTGGCTCACATCTTGATACACAGGCTTCTGGGGGACGCTTTGATGGTATTCTCGGTGTTCTGGCGGGTCTCGAGATCCTTCGCACGCTGAAGGATAATGAAATTATAACCCGGAGGCCGATTGAAATAGTCAACTGGACCAATGAGGAAGGAGCCCGCTTCGCGCCGCCTATGGCAGCGTCTTGTGTCTTTTCTGGTATCCAACCTATTGAATGGCTTCACGACCTTCGGGATGATGATGGCATCCGGTTTGGTGATGAGTTGGAGCGTATAGGCTATTTGGGAAAAGCGTCCGTTGGGGGACGAGAGCTTGATGCCTATTTTGAATTGCACATCGAGCAGGACGACTTGATGGAGAAGGAAGAGAAATCGGTTGGTATTGTCACTGGCGGATATATGTCACATGCGCTGACTTGCGTGTTTCATGGCGAATGCGCCCATACGGGGCCGACCGAGATGAAGAAGCGTCGCAATGCGATGATCGGGGCCTCTTATTTCCTCGCAGCAGTTAACGACATTGGCTGGGAGTATGAACCAGTTGGCCGAACGTCTGCGTCGCGTATGCAAATTTGGCCAAACAAGTTTGGCATTCTGCCAGAATATGCCGAAGTTACAGTTGATATGCGTCATTTAGAGCGTGAGGTCACAAATGAGATGGTCATGCGGACCCGTTTAGCACTCGACGAGGCGGCAAAGAAGGCCAACGTAGATTATGAAATCACTGCGGAATGGACTTTCGGAGACGAAGTCTTCGACCCTGATTGTGCGCAATTAGTGCGTGACGCTGCGACGGCGCGGGGTGTCAGCCAGATGGATATCAAGAGCATCGCAGGACACGATGCCTACTACATTTCGCGTATTGCGCCAACTGCTTTGGTGTTTAGTCCTTGCGTTGATGGCATTACGCATAACGAAGCAGAAGACGTACCTCGGGACGCGACGAATGATGCAGTCAACGTTCTTTTTGATGCGGTAGTGGCTAGGGCGGATCGCTAAGTAAGAGAATATAAATTCCAAGGGGATCATTCATAAAAGAGGCTTAACCCTGATTTTATCTTTGGCCTGCCTCGAAATCAGTAAATTGTTAAATTGATAGCCTATTAACGTTTGGTAACGAAAATTAGAGAAGTGGCAACAGTGACGTTCTTTTGAACGATTTGAGCCGTCCTATTTCTGTAGTTTGAACGGATATAAGCGGCTGTGACGATAACCGCACTACCTGGTTAGTATAGCGAAACCCTCTGTGTGAATTCTGCTAAGTTGGGAATTAATCAATGCTCGAAACTCCATTGAATTACTGCGTGCATGTTCATAGTCACTGGGCTTGGGGCCAATAACCATGCCGGATTATGAAGCGGACGCAGCGCGCGTCTTTGATTGCTTGAAATCGAGTGGAATTGCGATCGTTCATATGGACGTTGCCTACGCCATTATGAGTGGGACGGAAGACGCGTTACGGCGTGTATATGCTGCAAAAAAGCGAAGCTTTGATCGGCCAAGCGGCGTCGTTGCGAATCATAGTACTCATTCCGAAATTCAGATTGTCGATGAAACAGCCCGCGAAATAATCAACTCAATTACAAAGGTACACAATCTGCCGCTTTCGATAATCGCGCCTTATCGCATTGACCATCCGCTTATGCAGCAGATAACGCCCTTCTTGAGAGGTATGTCAACAAAAGCTGGCACCGTGAATTTCTTGTTGAACGCCAGCCCACTCCGCGACCAAATTGCGGAACTGAGCCTTAAGGCCAATTTTCCTTTGATGGCCTCTTCAGCCAATCGATCTCAGCACGGCACAAAATATCGTGTAGAGGATATCGAGCCCGAGGTTCGGGCTGTGGCCGATGTGATTATCGACTATGGCCCGTCAAAATATTTGCAGGAAGGCTATGCCTACTCCAGCACTCAGATTGATTTTCGCGACATGACGTTGGTTCGCGAAGGCGTTTGTTTTGCTGAAATTGAGAACATCCTAAGGGAAAATTTCGACATCACCCTCAAGTAAAATCGACCAAATATTTAAAACGTTATTTTTGTGCGTTATTGCGAAGTCGATAGGAAATACATCGCGTACTTATATTGTGACTGAATGAATAAAGTTGCATGGTTAGACTGCTTGGTCCAATCAATCACTTACTCACTCACTCACTCACTCTTGAACCTGCTTGTTAACGGCACTTCGATTGACGGTGTGAATAGCTTTATCTTTATTTTGAATTTTGAGCATTTTAATGTTCGGCCAGTAACCGGCCGCACCCATCAATTCTATCGTCAATACCAGTGGCTCGCAAAGTGCCCCAAAATGTAGCCTGAACGCTTGTTACAACAGGTTTACCATGGCGTTTCTCGAGCTTGTCGACGATGCCGAGGGTAGCCATGTCACCGCAGGAGAGAAAGATTGCCTCTGCTTCTGGGCTGTCGATGCGATCTACTAAATTTTCTACATCTTCCTCAGTCACAAGGTTCATATACTGAAGACGTTTCTGGGCTTCGAATAAGATCACGCCCTGATCTGCTGTGACCGTCAGACCCTGACTTTCAAAGTATTTGCGTTCTGCCTCGTTGACGTCATCGGGATAAGGCGACCCGACTGCGATCTTGGTGACGCCAAGCGCTTGGAAGGCTTTGAGCACGCTACCCATTGTTGTAACGGCGGGTCGATCCAAGCCTTTGGCAACGTGAACTTGGGTTTCCTCATGTGGGGTTTTAAGAGCACTCGCCGTGCAAGCATAAGCAACCACGTCGACTTCGAGACTGTTTAATTCTTCGAGTGCTTGGGGCAGAAACTGCTCCATATCCGTTAATGGGTCGTCGACTTTGTCCGCCCGGTAGAGAAGGCGAGTGGTGTGCACTGAGACGCCTTCAGGCGCCATTCGCCAGAATTCCGTCTCTGTAACTGTATTCGGTGATGGGACAATTAATCCAATCCGGGCGCGCCAACCATAGGGCCGCTCTGATTTATTGGGCGTTCGGTATTCCGGTGCCATTAATGACCTTCGGGGATCTCCGCCAGTTCAATAAGAATATTGCCTGTTGATTCTGGATTGATAAAGGCAATCCGGCTACCTCCATGACCGGTCCGCGGTTCTTCGTCGAGGAGTTTTACCTTCTTCTCCTTCAATTCGTCCAATGCGGCGTCAATATCCTCGACCTCAAAGCAAAGGTGAAAAAGACTTTGGCCATTCTGTTCGATCCATTCGGTGACACGGGAATCATGTGCGCTCGCGTTTGAGCTTAAGAGTTCCAGATAAGTCTCACCCACCGGATACATTGCAAGCCTTGTTGAGCCAATCTGTTCTTCGTATTCCATCTCAATACCGAGCGTATTCTCAAGCATTTTCATGGATTCCGCCATGTCGTTAACCGCGATGGCAACGTGTTCGACACGTTTTAGCTTCATCTCCACTCCCTCCCAGCTGGCCGCAAATGCACTGGTGATATAGGGTACGCCGTTCAGAAGGGAAATCACCCCCAATGTCCAATAATATCCAACATTCTGCACCCGTGAGGGGGATCGCGCTGATGGTGATCAGTGCCCTATTCATGAATCTAAATAATGCAATCCTCAAGCTGCTAACCGAAGGATTGCCGTTGGGCGAGATCATGTTTTTGCGAGCGGCCATGATTTTGCCACTCATTGTTGTCGTAGCGATGTTCCGGGGTGGCTGGTCCGAACTTAAAATTTTTAGCTGGCGCGGCCATATAGCACGGGGGCTTTTCTTGGGGTTTAGCGCTTATTTCTTCCTTCTGAGTGTAAAGTACCTTCCCTTAGGAATAACTGTGGCCCTGACTTTTGCAGCACCCCTGCTCATAACGGCAATGGCGGGACCCATGTTGAATGAAGCTGTGGGATGGCGCCGCTGGACAGCGGTTGGGGTTGGTTTTTTCGGAGTGGTTGTCATCACTCGTCCAGGTTCTGACGTATTTCAGGTCGTGGCACTTCTGCCTCTTCTTTGTGCTGTCGCCAGTGCCGGGCGGGATCTTATGACGCGTAAGATGACGGCGGGTGAAACATCACTCGCTATACTACTGACCGCCAATGTCTTCCAAGTCGTTTTCGGCCTGGGCTCGCTTCCATTCGGCTGGGAGGTGCCTGATGTGCGCTCGTTTTGGCTTATTGTCGCCTGTGTTCCCTTGGTGTTTGTCGGCCATTATACAATGATCGAAGCCTTCCGTTATGCGGAAGCTGCGGTGGCTTCACCGTTCCGTTATTCCGCCATCGTGTGGGCAGCACTGCTTGGATATCTAATATGGGATGACGTGCCGGACATGTGGAGCGTGGTGGGTACAGGGATCATTATTGCGAGTGGCATTTATATTTTACATCGAGAATTTATACGCCGCCGCCATAGTCAAACAACTGAAGCGGATTAATATTTTCGCTATCGAAAAATTGATGGAGGGCGTTATTGATGTCCGATCCGAAGAAACGACCTGGCCCGCTAGACGGCATTCGGGTGCTAGATTTTTCAATGTTCTTGGCCGGCCCTTATGCAGGCCGACTTCTAGCTGACCACGGCGCAGAAGTGATTAAGATTGAGCCGCCAGGTGGTGAGACTATACGTAGTGCACATCCGATGGTTGATGGGAAGAGCCGGTATTTTGCACAGCTTAATGCGGGCAAAAAATGTATTACACTCGATCTAAAATCCGAGGAAGGTAAAACGGCGGTCCGCAATCTCGTCGCAGACTGCGACGTAGTGCTGGAGAACTTCCGCCCCGGTGTTCTCGACCGCCTGGGTCTGGGTTATGATTTACTCAATGAGATCAATTCACAGATTATCTACTGTGCGATTTCTGGATATGGCCCAATCGGGCCTAACTCGGACCGGCCAGCATTCGCGCCGATCGTACATGCGCATGCCGGCTACGACATGACGATTTTTGAATATGCCAATGTTAGCGATCGGCCAATCAGTAATCGTAGTACTGCCGGTGACATTCTTGCGTCTGCACACGCCTTTGGTGCTGTTTCGGCGGCGCTTTATGGCCGTGAGAAATCTGGCAGTGGCGAACGCATCGATGTTACGCTTGAGGGTGGTATGCATAACTTGCTGTACTATGAGGTGCAGCAAGCGCAGGTGGAAAGCGACATTCCACCGCTTGTCTACTCGCCCGTTCGCGCCAAAGATGGCTTCCTTATGGTTGTTCCGGTTAGTGATCCAAATCTAAGGGCAATGGCAAAGGCGACGGGACGGAACGAATGGGTGGAGGATCCGCGTTATAACTCTGTCGGAGAGCGCTGGAAATATTGGAATGATTTGATGGGCGAGCTAGAGGAATGGGCGCTCGGCTATACGGCTGAAGAGGCAGAGAGAATGTTGCTCGACGCGGGATGCCCAGCTACCCGTTATCAAACAGTCTCAGATGTTGTGAAGGATGAAGGATTGAAGGCGACGGGCGGTCTCGTGGAGATTAATGACGGCAGTGAAAAGTTTTTGATCGTGAATAATCCTATGCGCTACCGCAATTCCGATGTTGGGCCGAAGCTGTTTGTAGATGGCATTGATCAGCGGAAAGATGAGATACTCGGAGGGAATAGCTAGAATGAGTGAAGAGTTGCCGCTCCTACCTGAAGATGTTTCCTGGGAAGCGGCGCAGGCTCAGTTGGAAGAACTCAACCTTAGCGACGGATTGCCACTCGTACCCCCGACCATGACGCGTTACGAATCAATGGTTGCCGGGCGCGGGTCACCCGAGGAGACATTTGGTTACTTAATGCCGCTTATGGGGAATTTAACGCTCGGAACGGCGGCTTATAACTGTGTCCTGGCAGGATGCAGGCCGGAAGAGCTGCCGGTGGTATTGACGGCCGCTGAGGCATGTATGGCTGACGAATTCAATTTACTCGGCTTGCTGAGCACGACGGGGACGCCGACAGTCGCTGTCTGTATCCATGGCCCCATTGTGGATGTCCTTGGTATCAATGCCTACGGCAATATTCTGGGTCCAGGCAACCGGGCAAATGCCTGCATTGGGCGTGCCGTCAGCCTCATTATGCGAAATGTTGCGGGGGCACGTCCGGGTGTGGCAGATATGGCGACTATGGGACAGCCGGGTAAATATACGTTCTGTTTTGGAGAAGGACGGCATGACGCTTTCCCATCCTTGCCGGAGCGAAGGGGCTTCATAGCAACCGATAGTTGCGTCACAGTGCTTGGTGTTTCTGGTACCGCCGAAGTTTTGCCGACTGGGACTAGTGACAGCCCGGAATGCGTCTTGGAGCCGATTGCTGTTGCAATGAACTCTAACATCGATGTAACCAGTCTGACCCGCAAACCGCAACGCAATGAGCAGGTCTTTTTGATGCCACCTGAGATGGCAGATATTCTTGCCAATCATGACTGGGATTTGTCGCGAGTTCAGGCCTATCTGCAAGGTTCTCGGCGGGCTTACGGATATATGGGAGAGACCGATCTGGATGAACGACCGTTAGCACCTGCACCAGATGATATTCATCCAATTATCACCGGCGGCGTCGGTATTAAGATGACGCACACCCCGCTCTGGGCCGGCGGCTCGAGAATGGTAACACGTAAGGTAAGAGAATTTTAGCGGTTATATTCGGGCTTTAAACTTTAAAGGCACCCTATTCTGCTGCGATCTGACCAGCAGCGATGGCTGCTTTTTTAGCTGCTCGTTTTTTCTTCCAGCTCATGTCATGATTGATGAAGCCATTGGGTTCAACGAATTCGTGATGAACATGGCGTTCCTTAAAAGTCCATTTCAGATAGCCCACACGGCGGATGCAGCCATCGTTTTTGTTACTAGCCATGACGAATGCGGTTGTCGGGCACCAAATCAAATCAATTCCAGAGAAATTTATATACCGATAACGATGGAGATGTCCCGAGGCGACGAAGCGCACCCGGTATGCACAAAGACGTTCGATTAGGCGGGCGCGCGGCTCCGCGATCAGGCTCCAAGGGCTACTCGGTTCGTCTGGCATTTCCGCAAAAAGTGGTCTGTGAAGAAAAACGCCGATTTCCCGACCACTTGCTGTAGCACAAGCATCTTCCAAATGAGCCCATTGTAGTTCTTCCGATTGCAACCCGCTTCCCAGAACTTCCGTATTCAATCCAATAAGACGCCAATCTTCGATGTCGTGAACAAAACGATCATCGCCAAAATGTGTATGCCAATGTGTGATCCTGGCCTCAGAGATTGGTTTTAAGCGACCGCCTGTAGTGCCAATGTCGTGATTGCCGGGTATTGCTATCCATGGAATTCTGAGATCATCGATTGCGTCTCTAATGTGCTTCATTGCTCGATCATCCATCGTGCCGTTGAGAGAAATATCACCCGTATGGATCAATAAGTCTGGTTGCAAAGAAGCCATTTCCTCAGAAAATATCTGCCAGTTATCAGCAAAATACGGGTGGACCTTACAAAGATGAGAATCCGAAACCTGAACGATTTTTTTTGGCATAGATTTTTTTAGAACTAACCTGTGAAGATACACATTAAAGTAAAATAATAGTCTTTTTCCATGTTAATTTTTCAAAATAAACTGGATTGCCGTGTGTTTGCACGCTTCAACTAAGCCAAGAAGCTCTTTGCTTTTTTATCGTAGGTGCGCACGACGCTTACGATAGAGGGCAAGGCAAATCGTAGCTATGCATTTTGCTGGATGGCGGCCTAAACTGCTGGAAACTAAATTGGTATTAACCAGATCACAAAAGAAGGCTCTTCGATGGCAAATCCCTTATTATTCACCCCGATGACGATACGCGAAATAGAAATGAAAAATCGTGTTGTTGTAGCCCCAATGCATCAGTATGCAGCGGAAAATGGATTTCCAACGGACTGGCACCTGATGAATATCGGCCGTTTCGCGGCGGGTGGTGCGGGGCTTGTTTTTGTCGAATCCACCAAGGTAGACCGGCGCGGGTGTGGTACCGTCGGTGATACTGGACTTTGGGATGATAAATTCATCCCTTTTTTTAAACGCTTGTCAGACTTTATCCGAGCGCACAACGCTGTGCCTGCAATTCAGCTCGGACATTCAGGACGAAAGGCACGGCGTTTTCGCCCATGGGAGGGGGGTGCGCCGCTGATGGAAGCGCCAGAGGGGTGCGTCGATTGGGAAAAATGGGAGTTGGTCGCGCCGAGCGCTTTGCCAGGTGGTCGGGATGACCCGGAACCGCGTGCACTTTCAAATGCTGAGGTCAAAAACCTGGTCAGCATGTGGGGCGAGGCAGCCCGGCGTGTAAATGAAGCTGGGTTTGACGTTCTTGAGATACACGCTGCCCATGGTTACCTGATTCATCAATTTCTCTCGCCATATTCGAATGTCAGGAACGATGAGTACGGAGGGTCTGAAGAGAACCGCTTTCGCTTTGCAATTGAAGTCGTGGAGGCCGTTAGGGCGAACTGGCCAGACCGCAAGCCATTATTTATGCGGTTGTCGGTTGAGGATAACGCAGGTTGGGGCCCAGAGGAGAGCGTTAGACTTGCAAAGCAAGTTGGGACAATGGGTGTTGATGTCATTGACTGCAGTTCGGGTGGTATGAAGGGAAGTCCCGTTGTCGGTGCGGATATGCGCCCGGGCTATAATTATCAGGTACCCTACGCAGAAAAATTGAAAGCAGAGAGCGGTGTTATGAGTATGGCGGTCGGGATGATCGTTCATGCGGATCAGGCCGAGGAGATACTTCAAAAAGGTCAGGCAGACCTTGTCGCGCTGGCACGTGAAATTCTCTATAATCCAAATTGGCCGATGGATGCAGCTCGCAAGCTAGGTGTTGAGAGAGATTTTGGCAGTGTGCCGCCGCAACAAGCCTATTGGCTCGAAAAACGCGCGACTTCAATAACTAATATGATGCCATCCACCTATCAGGTTGGGATTGAAGGTAAGGGCTAGTAGCTGTCAAATTTAGTTTAGCGTGGCACTACATAGTCGATGCTGTTGCGGTCCCAGGTATTGTTTGTGATGCCGGCGTCACGCAGGTATTGTTTTTGAAGTTTCCCTGTTGGTGTTTTGTCCAAAGTATGGACAAATTCTATGTACCGCGGTACCGCATACCTGGGCATACGTTCAACGCACCAATCTAAGATTGAGGTGTACTCGGGTGCGTTGCCAGTCGCAACGATGCAGGCCTTTACCTCGTCCTCGCCGCCAGCGTCTTGGTCATGTACGCCAATAACGCAGCTCTCAGCAACTTCCGGATGGCCGTTGATCACTTGTTCAACCTCAAAGGCGGAAATGTTTTCGCCACGTCGTCGAATACAATCTTTGATACGGTCGATGTAAAAGAGGCGACTTTGTTTGTCGAACCTGCCTGCATCGCCGGTATGGAACCATAAATTCCGCCAAGCCTCGATAGTCCGTTCCGGCATCCTATAGTAGCCAGCCATAAAACAGGCGGGATGCTTTGGACGAACGACAATTTCACCAACCTCGCCGGTTGGCATCTCTTCGTCGGTTTCATGGTCGACAATGCGGACTTCGAAAAAATCCTCAATAATAGGGCCGGCACAACCTGCCATGATAGGGTCACCTGGAGTGCCGTAGGCTGGGAGGTTACATTCGGTCATGCCGAAGCCTTGGCGCAGCTCAAGCCCAAACCTCTCCTCAAAGGCGGCACCCCAGTCCTCACCGATCGGAACAGCGAGCATGGTCCGCAATTTATGCTCCCGGTCATGAGGAGTTGGTGGCTGACGGAAAATAAACTCTGGAATGACGCCTAGACCGTATGTCAGTGTTGCTTCGCTTCGCCGAATGTCGTCAAGCCAGCTCGTAGCAGAAAAACGGCGGATGATGTAAGCGCTAGAGCCGTATACCAAGCACGATGTTAATTGTAATAACAGCCCCATCGCGTGGAAGAATGGCATGCAGATAAACATCCGATCTGCCGGTGTCATCTCTAAATTGCGTCCAGATGCAAAGCCAAACAAGATGCAATGTGCGTGGGGCATCATAACCCCTTTCGATGGGCCCGTTGTCCCAGAGGTGAACATAATTGCGCATATGTCGCGTGCTTTCGCCGGCACGATATCGGCAGGATTGGGGTCCGTTGCTAAAAGGTCTTCAAATTGAACACTTTGCGTGCCGGGCAGCGGGGCACTAGACCCCTCAACGGTGACTGTTGTTTCTATTTCAAGGCCATCAATTGAGATTGTATCAAAGGCAGCTCTTAATTCGTGACCGACAACCACCATTCTGGGCTCAATATTGCGAACCTGATGCTCCAGAAAGGCGCCTTTAAGTTCTGTGTTAATGGGAACGAAAATTGCCCCCCGTTTTTGCACGGCGATCATCGTAAGCAAGAAGGCTTTGCTGTTATGCATAAGGCAGATAACGCGATCGCCCGGAACAACACCAAGCTTGGCCAGTGCGGAGGCAAGCCTATTTGTTGCGCTTTCTAGTTCCAAAAAACTGAGGGTGTCTCCTTCAACAAACGTGCAAAAGTTACGATCACCATATTGTTCTGCCCGGCGTTTGACGAGTTCATGAAACGTCCAGGATTCTCTTGGTATTTCCATTACGGTTTACCCTCTAGATAATTCCTGCTTCAAGTCCGGCAGCCATCGCCATTCCAAGTTCTTCGCATGGTCCGACGAAAGCTTCTTGCCAGTCACCGCGCATGACCAGAGGCTCCTGCACGTTCTTCCAACGCAATCCTGTGACGATTGACTCGACACCCCGGCGCGTTCCAGTCCCATCATGACCGGCACGTATGTATAGAGCGTAAGGTGTGCCTTGCTTCTTTTCTAGGCAGGGATAATAAATGCGATCGAAAAAATCTTTTAAGGCGCCGCTCATGTAGCCCAAGTTCTCTGTCGTTCCGAGTATAATCGCATGCGCCTGCATAACATCGTTAGCATCCGCGTCAAAAGGACGTTTGGCTACCACGTCGACCCCAGATAAATTAGCACTGGAGGCGCCGGTGATCACGGCATCAAAGAGTCGCTGCGTGTTTAAGGATGGGGAGTGCGCGACAATAAGAAGTCTTTTTTGGGTCATTGTTAGGGAATAAGGTCGGCCAAGCTTCACGTAAAGGCAAGCCGGAGTAATAAAGGATTTATTGTGGGACGAATAGACAGAGGTGTGATAGTAGGCGGAATTGCTTTCATTTTTTTGTTTATATCGTTACCGACTATCGCAGCCGACGTTGTACGTTTTGTGGCTATTGGCGATATGCCGTACACAGACGCGCAAGCGATGGACCTGGAAATCGAAATCAAACCGAAAATTCGCGCCGGTGGTTTTCCCTTTGCCATTCATTACGGCGATTTTAAAAGTGGGGGTGACGACTGCAACGACACTGAGTTACGGGCATCTTATAAACAGGTCATGGATTTGCTGCCCGGTCGCGTATTTTTTACGCCCGGTGATAATGATTGGACGGATTGCGACCGCAATAGATTGGCTCGACCAATTTCGGAACTCAAACGTTTGGCGGAACTTCGGAAGGTTTTTTTTGGTGAGCCATTATCTATTGCCGAGAGCATGCAAGTGCGGAGGCAGAGGAGTTACCCCGAAAATGCAATGTGGCGCTTCGGTGGCATTCAGTTTCTAACGTTGCATGTTGTTGGAACGAACAATGGCCGTATTGAAGTGAAACAAGATGATGTGACGACTGCTATAGCGGCAGTTTGGGCCCGCGATACTGCTAATGCGGACTGGTTAAGGCGTGCAATAGAGGGAGTTGAAGGCGACCAATCTATTGAAGCTGTTATTGTTGCTATGCAGGCCGATCTCACAAAGATTAACTGGGATGAACCTTGCACCATGGATAATCCTCATGCCTGTGATGGATTTATGGCACTGCGAAATTTGCTAATATCCTGGAGTGCCAAGCTTGAGAAACCCATGCTCGTCATTCACGGTGACACAGGGGACTATTGCGTCGACCGGGCGTTCGGGGGAAGTACGGCACCGTACCTTTGGCGATTAAATGGAGCTGGGGATTATACGTTTGATGCCACGGTTATCGAATTTCGATCAGATGAGGTGGATAGACCATTTCGGTTCCGTCGGTTGTTGAATAACGATGTTCTGAATAATGAGTGTTAGCGATTTAGGGAAATGCTGATGGCTAAGAAATTTCAATTTGGATTAGCTTTGCGCACACAATATCCGATGGAAGCGGATATAACCCAAAAATTTGAGGACTTGCTCGAAGTGGTGCGTTTATCCGATGAGCTTGGCTATGACTCTCTGACTAAGACGTCGCATTATAGCACTGCCCCGTATCAGGCATTTCAACAGTTCCCAATTCTAGCGCGGTTATCGGCCGAGGCACCGAACATGCGTCTGAATGCCGGTATCATTCTACTATCTTTGCAGAAGCCTTTAGATATTGCAGAGCAACTCGCTACGATCGACGTAATGTGCGGTGGCAAATTGATCGTCGGGGCAGCGCTTGGGTATCGTGAAGTTGAGTTGAAGGCGTTTGGTACCAACCGAAGCGAACGCGCGAGGCGGTTTGAAGAGAATTTGATCGCAATAAAACGCCTTTGGACCGAGGAAGTAGTCGACATGTGCGGTTCTCATTTTGAACTTGACGGTGCGACATGTCTACCGAAGCCATTACAAAATCCATATCCACCAATTTGGATAGGCGCGAATGCGGATCCGGCAATCGAACGTGCGGCCCGTATGGGAGATTGCTGGTATATCAACCCTCATAGTGAGATATCGACAATCGTTCGTCAGATGGAAATATATAAAAAAGCCCTTGATGCGGCAGGCAAACCCTTCCCCGACGAGCTTCCTATGCGGCGTGAAGTTTTCGTGGCACCGTCGAAGGCTGAAGCACTTCGGTTGTGCGGTCCGTACCTCGCGGGCAAATACGAAAATTATATTGATTGGGGACAGAGCGATGAGCTGCCAGATGATGACAGCAAATTTGATCAAGCCTTTGATGATTTAATTGGAGACCGGTTTTTGCTTGGCTCACCTGATGAGGTCGCGGAGCAGATCATTGATTTGCACCGAAAAGTTGGAACGAATCACCTCATTATGAGCATGGATTGGGCGGGTATGCCGCAGGAAGTGACTTTGGATTGTATGCGTTTGTTCGCTGCCGAGGTAGCGCCCAAAGTTAGGAATGGTTTGTAATGCGACCCTAAATAGTGATCAGGCAATTTTTATCAATTGCTGAGTGGTTCCGAATGTCGGTCTCAAACCGGTATCTCTTTAATGCGGAGTTTATGTTTTTGTGAGTCAGACTTCTTTCTTGGGGCTGCATAATTTTTTAAAATATCATCATTTGAATATAAAATTAAATATTAATAATAAACAATGAATTTATAATAAATAATGATATTATAATAATAATTAAATAAAAATATTTAATATATACTATCTCATAGATATTTTTACTAATGTATCGAGTCGTTGGCGGACGTCGTCGATATTCTTCATAGGCACCAGATGTATGACTTGCTTTACGCCCAAGTCTTCGTATCGAGGAAAGAGTTCCGCTTTTGGCGCTTGGTTTGGCAATGTGTAGATGTCTATGTCGCCTCGGTTTCGTCCTGCTTCGGCAAGGAGTTCATCTAGAAGCGCAATCTTCTCGGGTAAATCTTCCGGCATCAGGCTTGCGCCCATCCAACCTTGTCCGAGTTCGGCAACACGCCGGAGTGCGGGCCGACTTTCTCCGCCAAAAAATATCGGGGGATGCGGATTTTGAACCGGCTTTGGACTTTGGGTGCAGTTGGGGAGTTTATAGAACTCACCTGTGTAAGATGGCTGCTCCATTGTCCAGAGCGCTTGCATGACTTTTATATAGTCACGAGTGCGGGCACCCCGACGTTCGAATGGAACCTGCAGTGCGTCAAACTCTTCTTTAAGCCAGCCGGCACCAACACCAAAGATTACGCGCCCATTTGAGAGAAAATCGACGTCGGCAACTTGTTTGGCGGTATATACCGGATTGCGTTGCGGCACGAGGCAGATACTTGAACCCAGTTTTACATGACTGGTATTCGACGCGATGAAACTCAAGGTTGTCCATGGTTCCATCATACCGTGGTCAAAGCCGTGAAGCTTACCGTGGTCCGCATAAGGGTATTGAGACTGGTATTCCTCGAAGAAGATGACGTGCTCTGGTGCCCAGATCGATGCGAAGCCCCGTTCTTCAATTGCCCTAGCGGTTTCGGCAATTAAGTCGGGCGGGGTAATTGCTGAACAAGGCATTACGATTCCGATGTCCATATAGTTTTCGCCTCCAGTCGTTTGATCGCTAGATCTATAATAGGTCGAGAACTGAAAAGGATGAGGGTGAATGACTAAGGTCGGATTTATTGGCGTTGGTTTAATGGGACACGGCATGGCGGAAAACCTGATGAAGTCAGGAAATAATTTGACGATCATCGCCCATCGCAATCGTGCACCAGTAGATGACTTGGTAGGAAAGGGCGCGCTGGAAGTTGAGACCTTGTCGAGCCTGTCGCATGCGAGTGAAGTAATATTTTTATGTCTCAGCGACTCGGAAGTTGTCGAAAACGTTATCGCTCAGTTAAAACCTGATCTGCGCGCAGGACAAACCATCGTTGATGCGACGACGGCATGCCCGCAATCGACTATGCGGGTTGATCAGGAACTAAGAGTTATTGGTGTTGATTTCGTTGACGCGCCGGTAACAGCCAATCCAGAAAAGGCAGCGCTCGGTGAGTTGACAAGCCTAGTTGGTGCAGAGGAAGGAGTGTTTAATCGGGTTAAACCATTAATTCAATCCTACAGCACAACTATACTCCATTTCGGGTCAACGGGTATGGGACACACCGCAAAATTGATGAACAATTTCGTCACCCAGTCAACGGGCCAGCTCTTAGCTTTGTCCTACAGCATCGCGCGACAGGCAGGTGTCGATTGGACAAAACTACACATGGCCATGTCCGGCGGAGCTGCTAAATCCGGTACTTTTGAAAAAATGATCACGCCGGCGATGCAAGGCAACTATCGAGGGCATGAATTTTCACTTTCGAATTCCTGGAAAGACATCCGATACTTTGCCGAGTTTGCTGAGAGTCTGGGGCGGAAGACAATGCTTGTAGACGGTGTATTGGATTCACTAAAACGCGTCAACGACGCCGGTTTCGGCAACCACTATGTCAGCGAGATGCTCGATCCTGCAGTGGATAGAAAATTGAATGAGTAAGCTTGCCGTGTTTAGGTTCTGAGAGTTCGGAGAATATTTAGCCAGAGATGCAAGTTACTCCTGAGAATGCAGCAAAGCTTACTTTCCCATTAACTCAGAGAAGTGACGGATGACACTCCGCAGTCCCTTCTCATTGACTGATTTTATGGCCTCTTGTATTGGCATCCATTTACGTCGCCGTTCGCCTTCTTCCGGCCAAATTTCGAGTTCAAAATTTACATGCATTGCGTAAATATCGACTTTATAAATTGGTCCGTTTTTCTTTTCCTTTTTACTATATGTGTAATCACCAATTTTTTTAGTTGAAACCGTGCCGTTGACGCCAGCTTCTTCGAGAGCTTCCTTGGTGGCAGATTCTCTAGGCGACATTCCATCTTCGATATGACCTTTTGGGAGTATCCAGCGACTGCTGCCGACAGAAGTTATAAGTAAAACCTCGAGGTCCTTGCCCTTGTTCCTATATGGGATAATCCCTGATTGGGCTACAAATGTCTCTTGAGACGCCATATGTTTTGACGAAATCGCCTCAGCTTGCCATCTTGCGACGTTCCGTGAAAACTTTGGCGTGAGGCAGAACTTCGTCGATTATTCGGCGGGATTGCGCCATCATTTCCTCATCGCCATCGCCGAGGGGGCGAAGGATGAACTTGGAAAGTCCGTGTGGAATATAGCTCCAGATCATCTCAAGAATATCTTCTGCGTCGCCGACCGCCATGCCGGTTTTTGGATCCCGGCCACTGCGTTTCTCAAAAGCAGATGCGGCTTGCTGCACGATGGGATCATCCCAGGAGCCGAAGCGGACACCGAAACCCATGCCCATGTGATCTGGGTCCATGTGTTTACCCTTCTCCTTGGCGTACTGCATTATGTCGGCTACAACTTTGCCTGCTTCTTCAGGAGTTTGGAAAGATGCCTGCCATCCTGTGCCATAGTTGACGGTTCGCTCAACCGCAGCTCGAGCGCTGCCACCGATCCAGCAGGGAAGCGGATCCTGGGCCGGGCGAGGAGAGATCGTTGCCTCTGTGTATTGAAAATGTTTTCCCTCAAAGGTCACTTTTTCCTCTTTCCAGAGGCGTGTTATGATTTCCAGTGCCTCGTTCATTCGCTGGCCGCGGGCTTTGGTTGCTCGACCGCTAGCAATCCAGTCGCGCGATCGGTTGCTGCCAAGGCCAAAGGCAGGAAGCAGACGACCGTTAGACAGGTAGTCGATGGTTGCACATTCCTTAGCCGTGATAAGTGGGTCGCGAATGCCCAAAGATGCGACGTTCATGCCAAACTTTAATTTTTTTGTGGCACCCGCCAGGGCAGCCATGGCGCTCATGCATTCAAGAAATGGCTCACGAGAGACGAGGCGGTCTGTCTGCCAGATGGAGTCGACGCCTTCGTCGTCGCACATATGCACCCAGTCCCAATAACCACCAGCGGATGAAAAGGTATAATTTGAAAGGCCCAAGCCGATACCTACCGTCATGACAATCTCCCATGCTCAAATCCGGCACGCCGCCGGTGTAAACCTGTTTATTCGGCAGCGCTTGGCACGTTAAGGCCAGGGCGCACGAGCGTACCGCGTCCCTGATTTCTGCCATTTCGCCGGAGGGGGGTCTCCACAATCGGTGTGACTGGTGCTGCGTCGAAAGAACGTGTGCGTTGTATTTCGGGCGCGTCTCCGTAAAGCGTTGTGCGCTGTCGTGGTTTGCGGCCCGCACCGCGGATGATCACTTCCATTTGTATCGGTGGCATCTCCTGGCCGTGTGCAGCACCGGCTGCACGTGTGATCGTCTCGTTCATAAGAGTTCCGCCAACGTCATTACAGCCAGCATCGAGGCAAGCTGCAAGACCATCAGCGCCGAGCTTCACCCAAGAAGTTTGTATGTTCGTAAAATACGGATGTAATGCGATGCGCGAGATGGCGTGCATCAACAAAGTTTCGCGCCAGCTGGGTCCCTTGCGCGCGGCACCTTTCAAATAAATAGGGGCCTCCATATGAACAAAGGGCAGTGGGACGAGTTCTGAGAAGCCATTGGTTCGCCTCTGTAGATCACGAAGGCGCAAAAGGTGACGCGCCCAATTAACTGGACGCTCGATATGGCCGAACATGATGGTGGCGGTACTGCGAAGGCCAAGGCCGTGCGCCGTTTCCATTACTTCAAGCCACTGGTTCGTGTTGATTTTGTCAGGGCAAAGCGTTGCGCGGACTTCGTCATCTAGAATTTCCGCAGCGGTCCCAGGCAAGGTACCCAGGCCTTCGTCGCGCAACATTCCGAGATAGGTGTCTAGCGTTAGATCAAGCGTCTTAGCGCCTTGAAAAACTTCTAGCGGTGTAAAGGCGTGAACGTGCATCTCGGGTAATGCTGATTTAATAGCCCGCAGAATCTCTAAATAGGTCTCACCGGTATAATCTGGGTGAATGCCTCCCTGTAGGCATACTTCAGTTGCTCCGCGGTCCCAGGCTTCTTCGGCCCGTCGGATAATCTCACCCATCGCTAAATCGTAAGGTTTGCCACGCAGGGCCTCATGGGTTTTGCCCTTTGAAAATGCGCAGAACTTACAGCCAAAGTAGCAGACGTTGGTGTAGTTGATATTCCGATTAACAACGTAGCTAACCGCATCGCCGTTGACCCGTTGGCGGATATTGTTCGCTACACTTGCGATTTCGTCGACTTCGCCAGAGCGCGCGGCGAAGAGACGAATTATTTCGCGTTCTGTGAGGTCGTCACCCTCATCCCCGCGCGCAAGAATATCATTAAGCTCAGAGCTTGCGCCAAGGTCTGGTGCAATCATTGGCATTGGTATCGGATTGCCCTCGCCTATCCCTGGAGACCAATTGTCCGTTCGCGCTAGGCCATCGCTATCGATCCGCCTTAGGATCTCTGAGCGGAAGGCAACGTCAAGCCAAGTTTCACCATCAAAAATATATTCGGGATATACAGCCAGCCGCTCAACTAAAATTTTGTCCTGCCGGGCGGTCGCTTGCGATAAAGCAGCCAGGTGCGGCCAGGGTGCTTCCGGATTGACGTGATCGGGCGTGACTGGCGAGACGCCGCCCCAGTCATTAATGCCAGCCGGAATAAGGTCAGCTGCATTCTCGCCACTTAGGTTCGGTGGGGCCTGTATCGACATCTTCGGGCCAAACAGCAGGCGTGCAGCCGCAATCGTCCATTGTAGATCCTCAAGCGAGGGTTCTGGCGCCTTGGCCATTAACGTATCTGGCTTGGCCCGGAAGTTCTGTATGATGATTTCTTGAATGTGACCATAAAGGTCGTTCAGGTCCCGAAGCGCTAGTAGGGATTCAATACGTTCCAGACGTGTTTCACCGATCCCAATTAAGATTCCGCTTGTGAAAGGCACTCCTTGCTGCCCCGCTTCTGCCATGGAAGCGATACGAACTTCAGGATCTTTATCTGGCGATCCGTAGTGACAGTGACCTTTTTGTAATAGGCGGGCTGATGTACTCTCTAGCATCGCCCCCATACTGGCGGAAACTTCGCGTAGTGCAGCGTAATCGTTTGCCTCCAACACGCCTGGGTTCAAATGTGGCAGAAGCCCAGTTTCTTCAAAAACTAAAAGAGCCATTTCGCGAAGATATGACAATGTCGTTTCGTGCCCGAAGGAGGCCAGCGCATCTCGCGCCGCTTGATAGCGCAGTTCTGGTTTATCGCCGAGCGTGAATAACGCTTCTTTACATCCAGCTGCCGCCCCATCACGGGCGATTTCTAAAACTTGTTCTGGTGAGAGGAACGCCTCCTCAAGATTTCGGGGTGGTTGTGCGAAGGTGCAATAATGGCAGACATCGCGGCATAATTTGGTGAGTGGGATGAAAACTTTACGCGAATAAGTGATCGTTCTGCCAAAATGCAGGTCACGCAATTCGGATGCTTCCACCATCATTTGGGAGAGATCGGTCCGTTTGGCGAGCAAACGAGCTGCGTTTCTTTCTGGACGCTTATATTCTGTGGGTTTGGACATACTTTGGTTAATCTTCGCCGTTTTTGGCCATTGTTTATGAGTTCTCGTCTAACAGTCGCCTGCGGATTCCACTCAAGTCAAGGAATGTGTGAGTTTCGCTTTGCGCGTCAACAGCGCAATAGGCGATTAAATCGTCTGGTGTATCGATATCGAAGGAAATTCCCTCTCCCTTTATGGTCTCTAGGTGCGCACCAGTGTTTCTTGCAATTTTCTGATGGCGTGCAAAGCTGCCAATTCCAAAGTTGGTATTCATCTGCCTTGGAGGGGATATCAACAGGCCGTTTGTCCCGTCACCGTCTCGTGCGCCAGCAATTCGGACCGTGGGTTCTTTAGTTTTGGCAGCCAGTGCATTAATTTCTGAAGCCTTCACTAAAGGGATGTCTCCGGGCACCACCAAGACCGCTGAGGCATCGGCAATTTCCGCGCATTCAAGCGCAAAACCTACGGCTTCGTTGTAGCCGGCATTTTTGGCTTCCTGGATAAAGCCGACATTAAACTCTGAGAAATTTTGATCATGCGCTATTATGTTTACTGCTTCTATAGTTTCTGCTTTGGCGAGGGCGGCAAGTACGTCCCCTAACATTGCATTTACGAGGCCTATGCGTTCTTCTTTGGATAAGATTGATGAAAGACGTTGTTTAGCGTTGGGGAGGTCTTTCATGGGTACAAGGGCGACTGTCACGAAGCGATATCCTTAGCAAAATCGCAACAAATTTGTGCTAATTTTTTACGGTCTTCCAGGGTTCGCATGACTGTTTGGGCGACACGAACTTTCATGCCAAGTGCGGCTATATCTGCTGCTTGTTGATGGTCAACCTCATCAATAATCATGCCATCCAAGAGGTCGCAGTAATGCTCCGAGACCGCCAGCGCTGAAGATGGCAAGCCAAGTTCAGCCATCATTTTGGCTGTTGGACCTTTAATTGCCAAACCGCCAACAATGGGCGATACCGCAACAATAGGGGCGGTTTGTTCGATTAACACTTCGCGCATGTCTGGTAACGAGAGGATTGGGTCGATACTGACGAACGGGTTTGATGGCGTAATGATAATGCAATCTAGTTGGGCATTTTTAATCAATGCCATCGCGTCTGGATTGGCCGTTGCATCGTCTATGCCAGTAAACCGGAAGCCTCTAACGGCGGGTTTGCATCGATCTCTAACGAAGTAATGCTGGAATGGAAGCGGGCCATTTTCACTTTCCACGACAGTTGCGACCGTATCGTTGGTCATTGGCAGAATACGGGTGCCTATGCCAAGGGCATTCGCGATTTTGGCTGTCACTTCTGAAAGTGTTTTTCCTTCAATCAATTCTTGTGTTCGATAGACATGCATTGCCATATCACTATCGCCGAGATTGAACCAATCTTCGCCACCTAGTCTCTTAAGCGCCGACATAAAATTCCAACTCTCAGAGGCCCGCCCCCATCCTCTCTCCTTATCGGCCAAATCCGAGAGCGTGTAGACTAGTGTATCTATATCAGGACAAATGCGAAGGCCGAGATGTGTAAAATCATCACCTGTATTAGCGACGATTGTGAGACTTTCCGAGGGCAGCGTATGCATAAGGCCGAGCGCTAATTTCGCACCGCCAACGCCACCTGAAAGAGCTAGGATATTTGCCGTAGTCATCGGAACATATCCTCACTCGGTGCGCGCAATGCTGCTGTAGCAGTTTGTGATGGCGCAGGGCTTTGGTAACCGCGCACAAGGATGATTGGCTTACCCTCCGCCCCTTGGCCCTGTAGCAACGAGGCTGCTGCTGCCAACTCGTCACCAACAGCCTCTTCACTCACGCGAAGTTCGCGCCCAAAGAGATCTCTGTCACCTCGTAAATCGGTTACCGCGGGAAGTCCTGAAATGCCGATGGCAAGGCCCATTGTTCCGATGCGCCATGGGCGCCCGACACTGTCATTGATAATGATACCAACGTCGACACCGAATTGGGATCGGATATCGTTGCGCAATCGCTTGGCGCTCGCGTCTGGGTTATCTGGAAGCAAAAGAAGCGTTTGTTCCGGTATTTCACTTTCCACGTTGGAGTGGTCAATACCGGCATTCGCCATAATGAGCCCAAGCTTATTCTCAACGATTAAAACTCCTGGTTTTTTGCGGATGATCGACCGACTTTCACTCAATATTATTTCGACGACGCGGGGGTCCTTATCAACTTCAAGAGCGAGTTCTCTCGCACGATCGCTCGGTTCAATATCCGTGATGTTGACGAGGCAATTCTCCGACTTTGAGATGATCTTTTGCGCAACCACTAGAATGTCGCCATTCATCAATTGTTCGCCACTTTCTGCGATCGCGTTGGCAACCAGTTGGATGAGGTCATCCCCCGGCTTGACGAGGGGAATGCCCTTAAGGGCGGTGAGGGTTAAGCGGTCTGGCATCTGGCCAATTCTACGGCTTTACGGCCGATCCCGGCGTGCCTGTGATGCGAATGCCCGCACCGTCAATTTTATATCGGCCATTCATAAAGATCAGCGCTGAGGTCAAGGCTTCAGCGATCGCCGAGTTGGCTATGACGCCGGCATGCCATGCCTTCATGCTGGCATCTTTGGACAGTTTGACGACAACTTCTCTGGCTTCCGGATCATTGCCACAAACGAGCACGTCGCAATCAATATCGTGTTCCAAATCAGCCAGGTGGGCAGCTGCGACATTTTGAAATGCCGAGACGACACGCACACTTTCGCCAAGTTGGGATTGTGCGGCCTTGGCGCAGCTGCCGCCTTCTGGCAATTGCACGGTCCGGACTTTAGGTGGCATTAGGGGGACTGTGACATCGATAACGATCTTACCTTGCACCTTATTTCGAATGGCATCGAGTGTTGACGCATGATTTTCGTAAGGCACGGTTAATACAACAATATCGCCAGCTTCTGCGGCGTCGGTATTTTCTAAACCGGAAATTGAAGTGGTTCCTGCATCATCATTAAATTTTACCGCTGTATCCGCTGCGCGCCCTGCATCTCGGGACCCTATGATGATCTGATGACCAGCGCGAGACCAGCGCTTTGCAAGTCCCGAACCTAAATCTCCCGTGCCACCGACAATGGCGATTTTATAAGTATCTGTCATTCGTACGTTTTCCAATTGATTGTTTCGAGGATAGGTTGCCGCCAGTATTTGATGTGTTTTAGGTGGCTGCAAGACCTACGTAATCTAGCTTTCGCGGTTATCTAGGCTAAATTCGAATAAGCTCTCAAGGGCCGTCTTTGTTAAAGAGGGTCATGATATATCGGAAGGATCGAAAAATGGCAGTAAAATTAGGCCTTACCCTTGGAACCGGCGGGAATAAGGCGGCCGTCGATATGGATTACATTCGTGAGGCCGAAAACCTCGAATATGACTCAGTTTGGACGGCAGAAGCGTGGGGATCGGACGCGCTTACACCCGCTGCATGGGTTTTGGCGCAGACAAGTAAAATAAAGGTGGGTACTGGGATCGTTCAGATGCCTGCACGAACGCCCTCGAGTGTGGCAATGGCTTGTATGACCCTTGATCATCTCTCCGGTGGACGCTTTATCCTAGGGCTTGGCCCGTCCGGTCCGCAGGTGATCGAAGGTTGGTATGGTGTGCCATATGGACGGCCGCTGACGCGCCTGCGTGAATATGTGGAGATTATTCGCAAGGTGTTGGCGCGGAGAGAGCCGCTTCGCCATGAAGGGTTCCATTATCAAATACCGATGACGGGCGATGGGACGACGGGTCTCGGCAAGCCTTTAAAAAGCGTTTTGCACGGTGATCCGAACTTGAAGATCGTCTCCGCTGCAATTTCGCCTTCCGGCGTCAAAGCGGCCGCGGAAATCGTTGATGGTTTCATCCCGATTTACATGGACCCGGACCGCTTTGAAGTCTTCGAGCCGGATATCAATGCCGGGTTGGAGAAAGCGGGCGGTGGTAAATCGATGTCGGATTTCATGGTGCTGGCTTACTGCCAGGTCCGCATGAACGACGACCTAGAGGAAGCCCGCCAGCCGGTACGCGAGAACCTGGCTTTCTACATTGGAGGCATGGGGGCCCGCGATAAGAATTTTTATAACGATTTTGCCAAACGTATCGGTTACGTCGACGCCGCTGTTGAAATTCAGGACCACTTCCTGGCCGGACGCCGAAAAGAGGCGGTCGATGCCGTGCCGGATGAATTGGTTGATCGGACGGCCCTTGTCGGTCCGAAGGAGCGTATTATTGAACGCCTTCAAGATTGGAAAAAGGCTGGCGATAAAGGACAGGTACACACGATTGTGACGCGTGGTGCCAGTGTTGATGCGCTTCGCGTTCTTGCTGAAAACGCACTTTAGGAGGGCGAAATGCCGACCAACCATTTTGATCTGAGCGGTAAGATCGCCGTCATCACCGGCGGCAGCCGGGGGCTGGGCCGGGAGATGGTGCTTGCGTTTGCAGATGCGGGGGCCGATGTCGTGATTACGAGCCGTAAGATCGGTTCCTGTAATGAATTGGCAAAGGAAGTCGAAGACACGACCGGGCGGACCGCGATGCCGTTCGCCTGTCATGTTGGCTATTGGGATCAATGTGATGCGTTGGTTAGGGCCGTCTACGATCGGTTTGGTCGCGTCGACGTCCTGGTAAACAATGCGGGTCTGTCGCCGCTTTATCCTTCCTTGGCGGAGATTAGCGAGGAATTGTACGACAAGGTTTTCGATATCAATGTCAAAGGTCCATTCCGGCTTGCGACGCAGGTCGGAACCCGGATGTTGGAAGGGGGCGGCGGCTCGATCATCAATATTTCTAGCACGGGATCGCTGCAGCCGTCGCGGCGGGCGGCGACCTATGGAATGGCGAAGGCCGGTCTCAACCAGATGTCGATCAATCTGGCCTACGAGTACGGACCGAAAGTCAGGGTTAACACCATCGCGCCCGGTCCGTTTGCAACCGATATTTCGAAGGCATGGCCGGATACGCCAGAGTTTAATGCCCGCTGGGACCGTATGGCGCTGAAACGCGTTGGCCAACCGAATGAGATTGTCGGTGCGGCGCTTTACTTCGCGAGTGATGCATCGAGCTATACAACTGGCGCGCTGCTGCGTGTTTGCGGTGGCTCGGACCCCATCATCTAAAGGAGAACGAGGCATGTCCAACCCAGTTCTCAAGGCGATCAAAATTCAATTGAAGGCCGTTATTTCGATTGTTAGGGAGTTTGAAAAGGAAATTGTGAAAGAGCGTACACAATCCCGGATGGAAGGCGTTGCTCATTTTGATTTTCGGTGGCGTAAGGGCACTCAAAGTGAGTGATAAACCGGTCGCACTCATCGCCGGTGTTGGCAGTGGAACCGGAGAGGCGTTGGTCCGGCGGTTTGCTGAGGGAGGCTATCGGGTCGCGATGATCGCGCGCAAGGCGGAGCGCCTTGGGCGCATTGCCGCCGATGTCTCCGAGGCGGTTGGGTATCCGTGTGATGTGTCAGATATTGCCAGGTTCCGGCAAACTGTAGGACGGATCAAACAAGAATTGGGTCCGATCAAGATCGCGATCCATAATGCGGCGCGGGCGATACGGGAACATTATACAAAAATCGACCCGTTAGAGTTCGAGAGTACGTTCCGTGTCAACACGACGGCCTTGTTGGTATTGGCGCAGGAAGTCGCGCCGGATATGGCCGAGATGGGCGGCGGTGCGTTGATCGTCACCGGGAACACCGGCGCATGGCGGGGCAAACCGCATTTCACCGGATTTGCGCATTCCAAGGCCGCACAACGCATATTGGCGGAATCACTGGCCCGCGAACTCGGCCCGCAAGGGGTTCACGTTGCCTATGTCACGATCGACGCTGCCATTGATATTTGGTGGGTGCGGGAGAGACGTGGTCCCGACTATCCTGATGATCAATACGCTAAGCCGGCGGATATTGCAGGAGAATGTTTTCATGTGGCCCATCAACCGAAATCGACCTGGTCTTTCAGCGTCGAACTCCGGCCACACAATGAAAAATGGTGATTAGAATCGTTTTGACCGATGCCAAGGCGGCGGGGGCGGCAAAATGAATGGATCGCAGTATCATCTTTTGAAGACGCGGCGGTTTTTACCGCTCTTCGTTACGGTGTTGTTGGGTGCCGCCAACGACAATGTATTCAAGAACGCTTTACTGATCCTAATCCTATTTTCCGTCGGTCGAGAATCCCCGATGGAAGAAACTGTCTTGGTGACCGTGGCGTCCGCCATTTTTATTCTCCCTTTCTTTATTTTTTCGGCGACCGCTGGACAGCTTGCGGATAAATACGAAAAATCTGGCATCATCCGTTGGATTAAGTTTGCCGAAGTCTTGATCATGGGAGCAGGCGTTGCGGCTTTGCAATTTGGCGACGTTTATTGGTTGTTGGGCGTCCTATTCCTGATGGGGGTTCAGTCGGCTTTTTTTGGCCCCTTAAAGTACAGTATCCTGCCGACCTTGCTGCGCAAGGATGAGTTGATCGGCGGCAATGCGTTTTTGGAAGCAGGGACGTTTCTTGCCATTTTAGTGGGAACGATCATCGGCGGGTTGATGGCTGGCTGGGAGTACGGCGTGAACGGCGTCGCAGCCATTGTGTTCGGTCTCGCGGTCATCGGCTGGATTTGCAGTTATGGTATCCCTCAGGCATCGGCACCGCAGCCTTCATTGAAGGTGAACTACAACATTGCAACGCAAACTTTCCGCATCGTGGATCGGATCCGTAAGGACCGTCCCGTCTTTCGTTCCATACTCGGGATATCGTGGTTTTGGTTGGTCGGTATAATGCTGCTGACTCAAGTTCCGAACTTGGCCAAATCGAACTTCAATGCCGACCATGAGGTCATCACCTTTCTCATGGTGGTTGCGACAGTGGGGATCGCAATCGGTTCCATGTTGTGCAACAGTCTATTGAAAGGCGAGATCACGGCGAAATACGTGCCGGTTGCCGCATTTGGTATGTCCGTGTTTTTGGCAGACATTTGGTTCTCCAGCCCAGATGGCCTCAGTTCAACGGCGGTCACGTTCGGTATGTTTTTGGAGACGTCGGCGAATTGGCGTGTTATCGCGGACTTGCTGGGTGTCTGCATTTGCGGCGGCATATTTGCCGTGCCGCTCTACGCCATGATGCAAACGCTAAGCGACGAACAGGAGCGCTCTCAGATCGTCGCGAGCAACAACATTTTGAACGCGGTGTTTATGGTTGCCGGTTCGCTTTTGGCCGGGATTATATTAGATGCGGGATACACCGTGCCGGACCTGTTTTTAACCGTCGCGGCCGCCAACCTGCTTGTTGTTTTTTATATGCATCGTTTGTGGCGCGGGTTGGACTCTAATCCCGCGGCGGATTAAGGCGCGCGAGTTCCGCCATAAGGTCGACGGCAGCCTCTTGTGCTGGGGCGACAGTCAGGCTGTTCGCACCTGAATCTTCCCAGGCTTTGAAGCGTTGTTTGATCCGGTTGGGCGGTCCCATTAATCCGCGCGAGTCGATCCACTCGTCAGGCACCGTCGCGATGGCCTCCTCCTTATGTCCGGCAAGATAAAGTTCCTGGATGCGGTCGGCTTCAGCCTGAAATCCGCGCCGGACGAAAATGTCCTTATGAAAATTTTTATCTTTGTGGCCCATTCCGCCGATATAAAGTGCCTCACGCGGTTTGAGCCGGTCGATGGAGGCTTTGACGTCCTCATCGACATCAACGAAGACACGGGCCTGGATTTCGAAATTGTTCCACCCTTTGCCGTTTCCGGCGCGCTTGAACCCTTCTTCGAGCCACGGTTTATACTCGTCCATCGTGCCGGGATAGAAGCCGAGTGGCAGCCAACCGTCGGCGATCTCGCCCGTGAGGCGCACCGTCGCCTCGTTGCCGGACCCGATATAAATCGGAATATCCGGGTTCATGTGCAAGATCGATTTCAGTGGTTTACCGACGCCAAGCCCGTCATCGCCCGAATAAGGAAGCTGTAATTGTTTACCGTCGTGGGTTAGGCCTTCCTTGCGCTTCCATATTTTGCGCATGATGGTGGCGTAGTCTTTCAGCCAATAATAAGGCCGGCCCCAAGGTTGGCAGTACCAGCCTTCGACGATCTGTGGACCCGAGACGCCGAGCCCCGCAATACAGCGACCGCCGCCCGCGAGTGCGTCTACCGTTCCCATGCTCATGGCGCAGTTGGCCGGTGTGCGGGCGGAAACCTGAATAATGCCGGTGCCGAGCTTGATCCGCTTGGTGATGGCTGCAAGATAGGCCAACGGCGTGATGGCGTCGGAACCGTAAGCTTCGGCTGTCCAGACGCTGTCGTAGCCAAGTTTCTCCGCCCGCAGTATTCGCTCGACGGGCAACTCCATTTGTGCGCCGGAATAGCCGACCGATAGTCCGAGTTTCATGGGGCGAATCCCTCTTCAATAAAAATCCCCACACCCCAACCCGCTCCCATAATGGGAGAGAGATGGAGTGAGGGGTTAAATTAACTAACCGTCGACTTTAGCGGTTGCGTAGCCGCTGACAACGGCCGTGCCGTCTTGGTTCGTCGTTTTGACGTCCAGGTCGACAAGTCTTTCGTCACCTTCTTGGCGGATCTCAGTGACCACCGCAGTCGCAGTCAAGGTGTCACCTGGCCAAACTTGATTGGTGAAGCGGACACCGAATTTGGTCAGCCGACCGTCGCCAACATAGTTTGTCAGCATTTTGCCGGTCAGGCCCATCGTTAGCATGCCATGGGCGAACACACTGGGATAACCCGCTACTTCCGTCGTGTAGACTTCGTCGGTGTGCAGCGGGTTGTAGTCGCCCGATGCACCTGAATACATGACTAATTGGGTACGGCTCAAATCCTCGACAACGATTTCGCTATGCTCGTCGCCGGGGTTCAAATCTTTTGCGTTAAGTGCCATCATTTCTCTCCCTTAGCTCTGTTCGACCGGCTTTTCGGTCTTCACACCGACCGAGCGCATGGTGAGGACCAGTTCGCCGTCTTGATCGCGGAACTCGAAAACGGTCTCTGTAAATTTTAGGAGACCGGCACGTTTGCTTTGTTTCTCCCATGTCTTACCGGGCGCCGACGTCATCGTCAGTTGGTCCCCGGGCTTCAAATGACGGTGATATTCGTAATGCTGTTCCGCATGCAGGCCGCCGGTTGAAGGCGCGGGGCCATCGAGGCCTGTCGGGTTCTTGCCTGAGCCGAACCATTTCTCACCGGATTTCAAACGGAGGTGGTAGTTTGGATCGAATTGGGCAACGGATCGACCGAAAGTCGGCGGGGCGATAACACTTCCCGTTTCGGTTCCTGCTGCATAATCCGCGTCGCTGTAGATGGGGTTCTCGTCCAGTAACGAGCGCGCAAACATCATGATGTGCGATCCCTCAACTGGCATTTTTACTTCGTCGGCCACGGGTTTTCTCCTTCGTCTTGTGCTCCTAGGGCAGGTAGAAAGGATGTGGTTCCGCGGGCTTCGGTCAAGCGTTTACCGTCGGTAAATCCGGTCCGGCAATCACTCCGTCCTGGGCGAGGCTCTCGATGTGCTCTGCAGCGAAATCGAGTTCTTCGAGGATTTCCCGTGAATGCTGTCCGAGGAGGGGCGCGGTACCACGCGCCGATCCATTCACAGGCGGTATGATACCTGCGAGGTTGGGGACCGGTGCCGGCCCCGATAGGCCCGGCTGGTTCAGCCAGCTAACGGCGTTATCTGCCTTAGCCTGAGGATGCTCAAGGAATTCCTGATACTCATACAGAATTTCATGCACGATACCGACTTCTTTCAGACGGTCGGACCAATAGAGGGAGGGTTGCGTGGACATTGCTTCGTTTATTGCGGGGGTTAATATTGCAGCATGTTGGTGGCGTTTGACTGCGTTCGAAAATCTTTCGTCATCCGCGAATTCGGGGCGCTCTATTGCTTTGCAAAACGGTGCAAACTCCGAATTGCGGAGAACGACCAGGGTAATCCAGCCGTCCTGTGTTGAGAAAACCCCATGTGGTGAAGCGCCCGGTGTCATCTCACCACCCTCGAGTGTGTTGGCGATTAACCGGACGCTTTGCAATGCCAAGCCTGACCGCATAAGCGAGTTGTCGATATAACATCCCTTCTCTTCGTCGCGTCGGGCGTAAAGTGCAGAGGAGAGAGCTTGAAACGAATATAGGCCGGTTGCCATGTCGACGGGGATGAACATGACGCGGTGTGGGACGCCATCCTCGCCTCTGTTCGAATTCATCATGCCGGTAAGCGCTTGGAGGGCCGGGTCGAGTGCCGGACGCTCTGCCAGCGGTCCCATTTGCCCGAAACCGGAGACCGAAAGATAGATAACCCGCGGATTTCGTTGCGAAAGACTTTTGTAACCAAAGCCGAGCCGCGAGATCACGCCGGGTCGGTACCCTTCCATGAAGACATCTGTTTGTTTCGCCAACCGCCACAAAATTTCAATACCGTCATTGCTCTTGAGGTCGAGGGCGAGGCTGCGTTTGCCGATATTGCCGGTGATCGAGTAGGCTGTTTGCCCTTCATAGGAGATGCCGAGGGCTCGTGCCCAATCGCCGCCGTTGACCGGTTCGACTTTTATGACGTTAGCCCCCTGCTGCGCGAGGAGCATCCCGCAATAGGGCCCCGCGATCCCTTGGCTCAAATCCAATACGGTTAATCCTGCGAAAGGTGCGCTGTATCCCATGGTCTATTGCCTCCAGAAAACAACATGGCCCGGAAATTTCGGTCGGCGACGGCTTTTCATTTTCGAATTCCTGAGTAAATTCACCGCCAATCTAATCCAGATATAGAGTCAAAAAATGCCTGATACTCTCGAAGTTGCTGGCCCTTTAGAAATTCATACTGAACGCGTTCGTCCCGAGTGGATCGATCATAATGGTCACATGAACGTGGCGTTCTATTTAACGGCATTCGATGAGGCCGCGGGTGCGGTCGCAAGATCCATTGGCTTTACCAACGAATATCGGAAGGCGAACAATATTGGGACCTTCGTCGGCGACTATCATATTCGTTATGTGCAAGAGGTGATGGAAGGCGATCTCTTGCGGTTTACATACCGCATCATCGATTGTGACGAGAAACGCTTTCATTATTGGCAAGAAATGTATCACGCTGATAAAGGCTATCTCGCCGCCGAGGCGGAAGCGATTACGCTCCACATCGATATGTCGGTTCGGAAGGTGTCGCCCTTTCCGCGGGAAATTTATGAACGTATCCGAGCTATCTTTGAAGCTCAGAAAGACTTGCCGTTGCCGAAGAACTTAGGCCGCCAGATTAAGATAACGCGGAAGTAGTTTTCCTCGCTTCGCTCCCTCTCCCCCAGTCGGGCGAGGGCGGGGCCCGTGAGAAAGCGGTGTGACGGTGCAGGTATCTACCCGATCTCTTCGCCCAATCCTACATAACCATCGATAAATTTTAGAACCTCGTCGCGGTCGCGATTGGGTAAGCCGACAATGGCGCGGGTGAAGCCTGCCGCGCGGAATTTTTTGAGTGCGTCGCCGTCGCGGGAGCGTTGGCAGAAGGCGGAAAGTTCAATTTCGTCCGGGTCTCGACCTTCTTCGCTGACGACCTGGCGCATTTTCGCAACCATGGCGCTGGGGTCGCGGAGCAAGACGTCGATTGGCATCCATCCTTCGCAATAACGTGCGACTCGTTTGAGTGACATGTCGGTGGCGCCCCCCATGAAAACCGGCG
>MDTE01079119.1_pt1 | contig 46807 bp, 47 predicted proteins | sample 811231 | NCBI WGS metagenome assembly MDTE01 (sample SAMN05326651, study PRJNA326480) | marine metagenome | isolation source: seawater | place: Indian Ocean: Red Sea | collected 2010 | reverse complement strand
GTGCGCCTTATTTGATATTCTCAAATGAGAATGGAACATCAATACATTTTTCTGAATGTCAAATGGACTTATCCGGAATTAGGGGCACAGTTTCTGCTGGGCAATCGATTTATAATATTAATTCCAATCTTATTGGTGGATTCAATTGTGAAAATATATTGGCCGCTGTTTCATCTGCTCACGCATTGGGAATCAATCAAGAAGCGATTGAAAATGGTATAGAAAATTGTTTGTCCATTCCTGGCCGGATGGAGTCTTTCCAGCTTGCAAGTGGTGGAACTGCAATTATCGATTATGCACATACACCTGATGCTTATGAAAAAGTATTAGGGACTATTAAAAAACTAAACTCAGAAAATGGAAATATATTCGTAGTGTTTGGAGCTGGGGGTGACAGAGATTCAGGGAAACGTCCTCAAATGGCCAGAATAGCAGAATTATTTGCAACATATTGTTTTATTACACCTGATAATCCACGTATGGAAAATCCGGATGACATTTCAAAAGAAGTTGTTACTGGTTTTGCTGATAACAATTTTGCTGTTTTTACTGATCGCGGATTAGGTTTACATAAAGCGTTGAAACAAACTAAACGAAAGGATATTATTGTCATTTTTGGGAAGGGACGTGAAGAGTACCAAGATATCATGGGTGAAAAAGAATTTTATTCTGATCTAAATATTTTAAAGGAATACCTTTGAGAATCGATATCAATCATCCGGAAAAATTTTCGAATGTCTTTAAAACTGTAACAGGACAAACCCTTTATCGTCCTGTAACAGGAATTACAACAGACAGCAGAGAGATAAAAAATGGTGATCTATATGTATGCATCAAAGGTACAAGAGTAGATGGTCATTCATTTTTATCGAAAGCAGAAAAAGCAGGTGCATCTTGTACTCTGGTATCTAACATAAACCCAGCTTTAGAATTACAACAGATTAAAGTTAATGATCCTTTAACCATGGTTGGCAACATTGGATTAGCTTGGCGGAAACATTTTGAAATTCCTGTTATTGGCATTACGGGTTCAAATGGTAAAACATCCACAAAAGAATTATTAGTACATGTACTGCAAGGCAGTCATACTGTGCACGCCACAAGGGGAAATTTCAATACCACTATTGGGCTTCCCCTTACCCTACTCCAATTGGATGAATCACACTCTGTGTCTATATTGGAAATGGGCGCAAGTTTGCCTGGAGAAATTGAAAAACTATGCCTTATAGCTCAGCCAACACATGGCATAATTACCAATATTGCACCTGCTCATTTGGAAGGGTTTGGCTCTATTGAAACAATTGCATTTGAAAAAGGAGCATTATTTCGATCGCTTTCAGATGGCATTTCTTTTGTAAATATGGCTGATGAAAGAATTTCTACAATGTATATTAATGGTGAAAAAATTACTTTTGGTCTAACCTCCGAATGTGATTTTCCTGCAGATATACACCAAGAGCATGATGGTTCGCTAACATTAATTTTAGATACACATGAAATCCCGACCGGAAGTCAGAATTTGTCTTTTATCAAAAATGCTATCGCTGTATCTGCAATTTCAATTACCTTAGGTCTGGATTGGAAAATACTAATCGATAAAATTCAATCTTTTTCACCTCCTTCAGGACGTTGCCAAGTAAAACAATATAATGAAATTACTGTTATTGATGATACTTATAATGCGAATTTGATTTCATCACTAGCAGCATTGGATTATCTAAAAGCATTTTCTGGAAATGGAAGAAGAATATTTGTTTTTGGTGATATGTTTGAGCTAGGACCGACATCAGTAGATCAGCACCGAAAAATTGGAGAAAAATGTACTGAATTAGGATTGGATGGTGTTTTTACAATCGGAAAACATACCATTCACACTAATTCTGCTATCAATAATGAAATTAGCCATTACCACTTTGACACACATGAAGAATTAATTCAAAACCTTCAAAACAATATCCATCCCGGAGATAAAATTTTGTTTAAGGGTTCCCGTGGCATGGCCATGGAGAAAGTTATAAAAGGAGTATTTGGCGGCTGATGCTGTATTATTTACTTACACCATTACAAGATTCAGTATCTTCATTGCGAATATTTGAATATATTACCTTTCGTGCTGCATCTGCAGCAATAGTAGCACTCCTAGTAAGCTTCATCGTGGGACCCTGGGTTATCCACATACTACATAAAAACCAAATCGGCGAAGAAATTCGTCCGACAGGACCTGAATCTCACTTGAAAAAGAGGGGCACGCCAACAATGGGAGGAGTAATCATTTTAATGTCTGTACTCCTCCCAACCCTCCTTTTTGCAAAGTTAAATAGTCCACTCATTCAAATTATCATTCTTTCAACTCTCTGGATGGGATTTTTCGGTTTCATAGATGATTACTTAAAAGTAGTTAAAAAACTGGAAAAGGGGTTAATTGCCCGCTACAAAATGGCAGGCCAAGTTGCATTAGGTTCTATTGTAAGCCTTTGGGTTCTGCAGTTACCAGAATTTGCTGGATTCAATACAAAGACAACTATGCCTTTTTTAAAAAATGTAGAAATCGATTTAGGATTATTATACCCACTAGCAGTTGTACTTGTAATCACGGGTACTTCCAACGCAGTTAATCTTACAGATGGCCTTGATGGATTAGCAGCAGGACTCTTGGCAATATGTTTTATCGTTTTTTCTGCTATCGCCTATATTTCAGGTCGCATAGATTTTTCTGATTATCTAAACATCATCTATATTCCTAGTGCGGGAGAGCTGACCATTTTTACGGCAGCTATGGCCGGAGCCTGCATTGGTTATTTATGGTTCAATTCATCTCCGGCCGAAGTATTTATGGGAGATACAGGCTCCCTTTCTACCGGTGCAGCTTTGGGTACATTAGCCGTTTTACTAAAAAAGGAATTACTTCTCTTTATCATAGGTGGTGTTTTTGTTTGGGAAGCAATTTCAGTGATGATCCAGGTATCATATTACCGTTGGACAAAATCAAAAACAGGTAAAGGTGCAAGATTTTTTAGGATGGCTCCTATCCACCATCATTATGAATTAGCAGGTTGGCCCGAAACAAAAGTAGTAATTAGATTTTGGATCATTGGTCTTTTACTTGCCCTTTTTTCACTCACAACTTTTAAGATTAGATGATAGATATTTCCAACAGAAATACAATTGATATCCGTGATAAAAATATCACAGTTATCGGTCTTGGTTTAAGTGGAACTGCTTCAGCAAAATTAGCAAACCATTTAGGCGCTCGTGTTTTCGCGAGTGACCCTTCTGATAATTATCATATTTGCAATAACGCAATGATGTTATTAGAACATCATATAGCCAGTGAGACTGGATTGCATTCAGATAAAATTTACGATTCGGAACTTTGGGTAATTTCTCCAGGTATTCCAAAAAATAGCCCAATAATACAAAAGGCACAGGAAATTGGCATACCTATTGTTAGTGAAATCGAATTTGCAAGTTGGTTTACAAATTCACCAATTATTGCAGTTACTGGATCAAATGGCAAAACTACAACTGTAAACATTTTATATAAAATGTGTCAGTCAGATAGAATCAATACACTTATGGCTGGTAATATAGGCATTCCATTCTCATCCCGTGTTTTGGATGAGCGAACTAATCCGAAAAAGAATTCAACCTACATACTCGAAATATCTAGCTTTCAGATGGAATTTGTTAAACACTTTCATCCAAAGATCGCTGTTTACACCAATTTATCTGCTGACCATTTAGATCGCCATGGCACAATGGATGAATATATTAATATGAAGTTGGAAATGGTAAAGAATATGGGACCTGGTGACCATATTGTCTATAATGCTGATGATCCACAACTCAATGTCCTATTTAAAGATAATAATACTAATTTAAAACCATTTAGTATCAGTCAGTCAGGTATGACCTATTCACTTGATTCAAAATATATAAATAGTGTTCATGGGGAAAAAATAATTGCATTGGAAGAAATTTCGTTGCCTGGCCAGCATAATTTATTGAACATTTTGGCTGCTGCAACAACATCCAACATCATGGGCATTTTAAATCAACAGATTGCTGATGTGATGAAAAATTTTACAGGCATCGAACATCGATTAGAAAAAGTTGCAACCATCGATGGGATTATTTATATAAATGATTCAAAAGCTACAAATTTAGAATCTGTCAATGCTGCTATTGATAGTTTTGATATACCAATTATTTTGATCTTAGGTGGTCGAAATAAGGGTGCAGATTTTCGGCTACTCCTTCCACATATCAAGTCAAGTCATGTAAGAGACATTGTCTCTTATGGAGAGGCCGGTGAGCATATTCTCACTGCAATAGGGGATGCGGTTAGATCAGTGCAAGTCACGGATCTTAACTCTGCAGTTGAGAGAGCTCGAACTCTGGCTACTCCCGGGGATGTTGTATTATTATCTCCGGGATGCGCCAGTTTTGATGAATTTTCAAATTTTGAAGAACGTGGAGAATATTTTAAATCAAGAGTTTTGAGGTTGAAAGACTTATGATTGATATGATTATGCAGAGATACGATAGACAACTCTTGGGCTATCTTGGAGCCCTGGCTGTTATTGGTACAGTAATGCTGTATAGTGCAAGTTGGTATGAGTCCTTTGCTAATTCAAATGGCAGAACAGATATGCTTTATTTGCAGGGTCATCTCAAACGTATGCTAGTTGGAATATTTTTTCTTTTTGGATTTTTAGTTTTGGATTATCGACGTTTAAAAAGTTTTGCACCTCATTTTATTATAGCAGCTATAATACTACTGATAATAACTAAGGCATATTATTTATTCAACGGTTACGGTTGGTATAAACCAGCACGTTGGTTGTACATCGGTTCATTCTCAGTCCAAACATCAGATATTGCACGTATGGCAATAATTATCTTTATCGCTTATTATATTGATAAGAAACGAGATCAAATCAAAGATTTTCAAATAGGGTTACTCCCTGCACTTTGTGTTATTGGGCTTACGATGGGCTTGATTGTTATTCAACCAGATTATAGTACTGCAATCATGATAGGTTTAATAGGTGCATTAATCCTTTTCATAGGAGGTGCAAAAATTTCCCATTTATCCTTTACTGGGGCTAGCGCTCTATTAATAGGAATACCTGTTCTATTATCCAGAGAATATAGAAGAGATAGAATTTTTTCATATTTAGGCATAGGAGATTCTTCGGATATTGGTTATCAAGCAAGTCAATCGTTAATTAGCCTTGGGAATGGTGGAATTCTTGGTGTTGGACTTGGCAATAGCATTGAGAAAAATCATTTTCTTCCTACACCACATACTGATTTTATTTTTGCAATCATTGGTGAAGAACTGGGATTTGTATTTGGAACCGTACCCGTATTGACACTGTTCTTATTGATTTTTTTCCGTGGATTAAAAGTTGCAAAAGAATGTACTGATCCTTTTGGAGTTTTCCTTGCCGTTGGGATTTCATTCAATCTTATTTTATATGCATTTGTAAATGCTGCAGTCGTTACAGGCATATTTCCCGTTACCGGTTTACCTATGCCAATGGTTAGCTATGGCGGTTCTGGTATGGTTATCAATATGGGTATGATTGGAATTCTTTTAAATATATCACAAGCAAGGCGATCTGTGGGAGGAAATCGCGGTTGGAGTCCAGTATTATATGGTTAATAGAAAAATACTCATAGCGGGTGGTGGAACCGGCGGTCACCTTTTTCCTGCTTTAGCAATTGGTGAAGAAATTCACCGTCGTGAACCAGATGCAAAGATTCATTATGTAGGTTCTAATTTTGGGTTGGAAGCCAGAGTTTTTCCTGTAAAAGATGTTTTGCATACCTTACTTCCAATCCGTGGATTACAACGTGGAATAAGTCTAAAAAGCTTTGGGCGTAACATATTACTTCCTGGGCGGATTATTCGTTCGATGTTCAAAATAAGATCTTTATTTAATGAATTTTTACCAGATGTTGTAGTAGGGACTGGCGGTTATGCTGCAGCTCTTCCCTTGTACATGGCATTAATGAAAGAAAAACCATTACCAATCATCCTACAAGAACAAAACTCATTTCCTGGAATAACAACACGTTGGTTCGCCCAAAAGGCAAAATCAATTTGTGTTGGTTTTTCTGAAACCAATGAACACTTAGAATTTGAAACTAATTTAACAGGTAATCCAGTTCGCCATGGAATTGATAACGGAAATCGAGAAAATGGAATTAAAAATTACAGGTTTGAAAAAGATCATCGGACTATTCTCTTATTTGGCGGCAGTCAGGGATCAGCTTATTTAAATAAAATGATGGACCATGTAGCATCCAATATAGCTGGAGCAGGAATTCAGTTACTGTGGCAAACAGGTGAATTAGAATACAATAAATATAAGCATAGAGAAACAAATAATATTCGCTTGGTACCATTCATTCATAACATGGCAGATGTCTATGCCATGGCTGATCTGATTATTTGCAGGAGCGGAGCCCTTACTTTAGCAGAAATAACTGTGTGCGGTAAACCTAGTATTTTAGTCCCCTTTCCTTTTGCTGCTGCAGATCACCAAACTAAAAATGCGCAAGCTTTAGTGAATGCAGGTGCGGCGCGTATCTTATTTGAAAAATCACTTAATCCACAAGATTTTTTCCATTCTGTTATGAATTTAATTCATGATAGCAAGGGGTTGGATAAAATGAGTTATGCTTCAAAGAACTTGGGAAGACCCGATGCAACCAGAAAAATAGTGGATCATATTTTTGAGGCATCCATATGACATTTAGAAAGATTGATAAAGTTTATTTTGTTGGTATTGGCGGCATTGGAATGAGTGGTATTGCTGAACTTCTATTTAATTTAGGATTTCAAGTTTCCGGTTCCGATATGAATAAAAATGATAACGTTAAAAGGCTTAAACAGCTAGGAATTAATATAAAAATTGGCCATGACCCAAATAATTTAGCTGACCCTGACATTTTAGTCTATTCTAGTGCAGTTCCACTTGAAAACCCTGAAATCATTAAAGCACGACAAAAAGGTATTCCTATAATACGTCGAGCAGAAATGTTAGGAGAATTAATTAATTTAAAAGAAACTAGTATTGCAGTCGCTGGTACCCATGGAAAAACTACAACATCTTCAATGATTGGAACAATCTTATCCCATGCAAAGATAGATCCTACTCTTGTGGTAGGCGGTTTAGTCCAAAATTTAAATACTAATTCAAAATTAGGTTCAGGGAAAATTATTGTAGTAGAAGCAGACGAATATGATAGAAGCTTTTTAGCTATGAGACCCACAATAGGAATTGTTACTAATGTGGAATTAGAACATACTGATTGCTATGAAAATTTAGATGACTTAAAAAATGCCTTTACCCAGTTTTGTCAATCAGTACCTTTTTATGGTGAAATAATTGTTTGTGTGGATTCACCAGCAGTTCAAGAACTTTTACCTAATATTGAAAGGCCCATGACCACCTATGGACGGTCAAGGGATGCGGCCTACCGAGCGGAAAACCTACGATTTCATGAAAATAGTTCCACATACACTGTTTTTCGCGCGGAGGATAGCCTTGGAGAAATTCAGCTAAATGTTCCTGGTGAACATAATGTAATGAACTCCTTGGCAGCCGTTGTTTTAGGTTTGGAAATGGGCCTTTCTTTCAAACAAATTCAAAGTGGCATAGCAACGTATCAAGGAGTGCGTCGTCGCTTCGATATAAAAGGCATTTACCAGAGCGTGATGATTGTTGATGATTATGCTCACCATCCAACGGAAGTTGAAGCAACCTTGAAAGCAGCAAAAAGTGGGTGGGATCGGCGTATTGTTGCTGTATTCCAGCCTCATCTTTTTAGCCGGACACAAGAATTTTTTAGAGAATTTTCCTCTGCACTTAGAATATCAGACCTTGTCATTATTACCGATATTTATCCTGCCAGAGAAAAGCCAATTCCAGGGATTACCGCAAAACTTATTTTTAATGAATATAATAATAAATCAAAAAACAATTGTTACTACGTCCCGGACTTAGATGATTTAGAAAGTACTCTTGATGATATTATTCAGCCAAATGATATGGTAATAACCATGGGTGCAGGGAATATTTGGCGTTATAGTGAATCTTATGCTAAGCATTTAAAATCATTGAATGTAGGAGTATAAGGTTGGAAAATATGGTAGAATTAAGAAAAATAGTTCAGGGAACTCTGCTTGAAAATGAGCCCATGTCTCTCCATACTTCCTACGGTATTGGAGGGCCTGCCAAAGCTTATATAACTCCCAAAGATCGGCAGGATCTCGCAGAAATTTTAAAATTCGCATATAAAAACAATATCGAAACCCATTTTGTAGGGTCTGGATCGAATTTGCTTGTTTCCGATTCTGGAATTAAAGGTATCGTAATTAGCCCTGCAAAAGCATTGACAAATTTAGAATTTGATGGTGAAGCTCTTATCTCTGAATCTGGTGTAATGTTAGGAAGAATAGTCAAAGAGTGTATCAAGCGAAATCTCAGCGGATTAGAAAGTTTAATCGGTGTGCCCGGTACACTAGGAGGTGCTCTAGTGATGAATGCGGGAGCATTTGGAGGAGAAATTTCTAATTATCTGATATCAGTTGAGATAATGAATATGTCCGGTACAATTAATAACTACTACCCTGGCGATATTGATTTTGCTTATCGATTCTCTACAATTAGGTCAGATGAATTTGTTTTATTGGCACGATTTAAATTGAAAACCGAAGATCCTGTGATCATTCAGAAAAAAAGAAATAAAGCAAGCAAAGGCAGAAAAACAAATCAGCCTCTCAAATTCCGGTCTGCAGGCAGTGTTTTTAAAAACCCAAAGGATTTTGCTGCAGGATATTTGATTGACCAAGCAGGATTAAAGGGATCTCGTATTGGTGACGCTGAAATTTCACCACACCACGCAAATTTTTTCATTAATCATGGGAATGCAAAATCTTCAGATATTGCTGCATTAATTCGTTTAGCAAAACAAATAGTATTTGAAAAGTTTGGAATTGAATTAGAATTAGAAATCAAAACAATTGGTTTTGACTCTAAGGAATTAGAAGCAGATGAAACGTAAGAAAAAACAACATTTCAACTGGAATATACTAATTATTGATACAATTATTTTTTCAATTGTTGTAGGATTGATCTGGACTTCATTTTGGTGGTCAGGGTTTAAAAATTCTTTAGCAATCAATAAAATAAAATTTGGTGAGACATCTATTTTAAATGAATCAGTTTATAATTCTACATTAGGAGAAATTGAAGGTATACATCCTTCCAATATCGATATCAAAAATATAAGTGAATTATTAGAAGATCATCCTTATGTGAAGGCGGCGCGTGTCAGTCATCGGTATCCAGGTACTATACAAATAGAAATTGAGGAAAGGGAACCGATTGCACTTCTAAAATCTGATCCAATGATTATGCTTGATCAAGATGGGTATGTTCTTCCTGATTTAAATAATCTACAAAATTTCAATCTTCCCATTTTAACAAATTTTAATCCGGATCTTGAATTGTATCCCATAGGAAAAAAAGCACTGTCTGTAAAAGTTAACGAATGTATAATATCGCTTGCGTGGATTAAGCAAGATTATGAACCGCTCTTTGATAATCTATCTGAATTGAAAATATCTGAAAACAACGAAATAGAACTTATTTTAGCTGATCAACCTACTCAAATTTTTCTCTGTGAAAATGAATTAGGATCCAGAATAAAAATTCTGAAACAATTTGAAGTAGAATTAGGCACGAAAAAAATATCAGATTTTAGTTATTTGGATATGCGTTATAAAAACCAAATTATTGTTAAAGGAAGACGATCATGAGACCAATTGGGAATGGACAAGATCGTCAGATTACTGTTGGAATAGATATAGGATCTAGTACTATCACCTGCGCCATTGGTATGGTAATTCATGAATCTAAACGAGTTAAATTATTGGGAATTGCATCAACACCATCTGCAGGAATTCGAAGAGGGACAATCACCAATAGAGATGAATTAATTACTAAACTGGATAATACGTTAACTGAAGCAGAATTAATGGCAAATATGAAAGTTACCAGTGCTATTCTTTCGATTACAGGTGATCATATACGCTGTTTAAATACACAAGCTGCCATCGCATTAAACCGAACTAGCGCAGGAACGGGCGGAATTATGGAACGGGTTATCAATGAAACAGATATTTTTCAAGTACTAGATTTAGCTCAAGCTGTTTCTCTGCCAATTGATAGGGATATTTTACACACTCTCCCTCAGGAATATTTGGTAGATACTTTAGAAGAAATTAAAAACCCTATTGGGATGACTGGACGTAGATTAGAAGGTAGAGTGCATTTAGTTACTGCTGCTACAACTGGAATGAATAATTTAGTTAACTGTGTTGAAGAGTTAGGAATCACTGTCGCCGGTTTAGTTTTCCAACCTCTAGCATCAGCAATGGCTACTCTCCGTGGTGATGAGATAGAATTGGGTGTCACACTCGTTGAAATTGGATCATCTTCAACCAACATTGCTGTTTACCATGGCAGTGCGGTTCGACATTCCGCCACTATACCAATTGGTTCAGCAAGTATTACCCATGATATAGCAGTTATGCTTCAAATCAGTATAGAAGAAGCAGAAAATATTAAGATAAAGTATACATCTGCTCGCTCTTCTATGTCGTCATCTAAACTAGAAATTGACCTGCCTACTCGAGCCGGTCAATTGGAACGATCTGTTCCTGAACAAGAAGTTTCCAGATATGTTGAAGCACGTATGCAAGAAATATTTCAAATGGTCATTCGCGAGATTTCTCGAGCAGATATTAAAGATCCACTGACATATGGAATTGTATTGACTGGCGGTGGTGCACAATTGAGAAATATTGTATCACTAGCAGAAAATTCTCTTGGCGTTAAAGTTCGTCAAGGAAAACCCATAAAAATTGACGGTGCCCAGGATATTGCGGATGGGCCAAGTTATTCTACAGCCATGGGGCTTCTACTTTGGCCATTGTACGCAACAGACCATGTTCGGTTGCAACAACCAAAAAATGGAGGAATCTCAGGGCTATTCAAAAAAATTCGACATACCATCGAAGACATGTTTTAACCAAACCAGTAATAAATAAGGAGGAATATCATGCTGTTTGAGTTTGATAGTCTATCTGAACAGAAAGCGAAACTAAAAGTTGTCGGAGTTGGCGGCGCAGGTGGGAATGCAGTTACCCGAATGATCACATCTGGAATGCAAGGTGTAGATTTCATTGCCATAAACACCGATGCCCAGGACTTAGATAATAATCCATCAGAAAATAAAATACAAGTTGGTAAAAATCTGACAAAAGGATTAGGTGCTGGAGCAAATTCCAGTGTTGGCAAAGAAGCCATCGAAGCAGATCGTGATGCTATTATCACTATGCTTGATGGTGCGGACATGGTTTTCATTACAGGAGGAATGGGTGGCGGTACCGGTACAGGTGCAGCACCTGTTATTTCTCAAATATCTAGAGAATTAGGTATTTTAACTGTGGGAATTGTTACTCTACCATTCAGTTTTGAAGGTCCAAAAAGAATGAACCGTGCCTTGGAAGGCATGGCTGAAATGAAAAAAGCCTGCGATACAGTTATTGCAATACCGAATCAAAAACTGATGTCTATCGTAGATAAATCCACTACACTTCCTGAAGCCTTTCAAATGGCGGATACTATACTCCATCATGCAGCGAAAGGGATATCCGATTTGATTAATGTCCACGGTGTAATTAACTTAGATTTTGCAGATGTGGAAACCATTATGAAAAATATGGGTGAAGCAATTATGGGGACCGGTGTTGCATCTGGTGAAGAACGGGCTGTATTGGCAGCACAACAAGCCATATCTAGCCCACTGCTTGATGATGCATCCATAAAAGGTGCGCAAGGTGTTTTGGTAAACATCACTGGCGGAAATGACCTAACATTAATGGAAGCTAATGAAGCCACTAGCATCATTTTTGAAGAAGCTGGCCCTTCCGCTAATATTATTTTTGGTGCTGTTATTGATCCTAATATGACGGATGAGATTCGCGTTACAGTAATTGCAACTGGTTTTAATATGCCAAAAGCTATTACTAAAGTAGAGAATCTTGAAAAGAAAACAGAAACAAGAACACCTATTCTCTCTCACACGCGTGAATTACAAGATAGAGAAAATAAACCTCTCCATGCCCAAAAAGAAAATAATGAACAAGAGTTACCTACTGAAACTGAAAAACCAAAACCAGCATTAACTTTTGATGCAACAAAGGAAGCGCCGGTAATTTACGGTAAGGATCTACAGATACCTGCTTTTATTAGAAGGCAACATGATTCATGATTAATGCTATTTGACCGTCAGTTTAAAAAAGGTTTATAAATAAAAAGACTTCTTTATTTTTTAGAGGCTTTACAAAAAAAAGCTCTCTGAATACCAGAGAGCTTTAGAATATGAGAATTTATAAATTAAGAGAGTTAGACCTTAACACCTTTAGTTCTTAATTCATTTACAACCCTTGTGATACCTTTCTTATCAATAATACGCATTCCGCGCGTAGACAAGCGTAGGGTAACATATCGCTTCTCATCCGGAAGCCAAAATCTTTTCCTTTGTAGATTAATATTAAACCGACGTCTACTTTTATTATGTGCGTGACTCACATTATTTCCGAACATCGGCTTTTTCCCCGTTACATCACATACTCTGCTCATGATAATTCTCTTTTTATTTAAAATAAAGACCTGAAATAAAGCCGGAAAAATTAGTTATCTAATCTATTATTTCATAAATTTATTTTGATAGTTAAATAGTGATTATTTATATAAATATTTATGTATTGAGCTCATTTTTATTTCCTTCCTTAACTGCAATCAATGCCATGGATAAGAATAGAGCTTTATATACGAATTCATGAGCACTTATAACAAAAGCAATCCAATAGTGATTATTCAATAATAAAAAAATAAAAAGCGGGTGTATAATAAATAAGGCAATATAATAAAGTGTTAGATATTTAATAGCTTGTCTTTTTTTATATACCCAAAGAAAGGAAATAGTCACCCAAAAATATCCATTAAAAGGTAAATTAAGAAATATATTAATAAATCGATCTGATTTTGACTCTATCCAATAATCATCCAGATCTGCATAAATATATAAATCATTATATTGAACGGTATAATTCTGCAGGTAGGGAACAATTACATTTGAAACTATACTAATTTGAACTGGCCGGATTAAATAAAAATAAAAAATACGGAAAAGGTTAAAAATAAATTTAACCAGAAATTAAAATATCTCTTTCGTCGCTGATAAGGGTCCATAAATACCAAAATAATAAAACAATCGGATAAAAGAAAATATAAGAACTATAATCATGAGCAATTTGAAAGTATTGTGGCATATTCGCATTTATCACTGCGAATAATGCTATTCTAATGATATTTGCAAAATATAGAATGCTAAGACCAATCAATAAGAAGATTATCCGTTTTTTCCATAGTCCCGGGTAAGCAATAATAAATCCTCCATATAAACCTAAAAGATTCAAGCCATTACATCCATTTTGAATCTCTACGCCACTATGTCCTATACATTTTATAATCCTGCCGGAAACGTTAATCTCCCAACCCATAAAGCCTAATAAACTGCCGGCTAGATTTACCCCTGATATACTTAAAAATGTGTCTAAACTGCCATCAGGAAGTAAAAAGAGATTATACAAAAATTGCCAAGCTGCATAAACTCCACCGGCTTTTATTAAAAATTGAGTTAATGGTGATATAGATTTACTTTTTTCGATTATACAGTTTTTTCCAAGCCATAGCCCCGCCAAATAACCCTAATAGCCCTAGACCACCAACGGGTGCCTGATCAGGATTACTAGGAAAATCAACTCCTTGTGCAGTTAGCCATGATAGATTTAAGATTACTAAAATATAGATCGCATATAATTTCAATTTCATTACTTCTGCCCTATTTAACGTATGTGACTTTTTCAGTAAGAGTCTTTCCAGATGTACTAAGTTGCATAAAATACACTCCAGACGGTAAGAATCCAGGTACCCAAGAATAACTGTGACTCCCTGGGTTAAGAGTCTTCTGAAAAATTGTCTCTACCAATGCACCTTTTATATCATATACATTTAAGGTAATAATACTGATATCTGGGCTATAAAAGCTAATATTTGTACTGGGATTAAATGGATTCGGATAAACAGGATATAAAGTAAAATCTTTTGGAAGAATTATATGAGGATCACTTTCTAATGATAAATATGTTATGGATATCGTAAACCTTGGATCACCCAAAACTGGGTATGTACCTATAGGCCCATCATAAGTAGCAGCAAAGCTTCCCTTAGGCTCGGTAGTAAAAGTATATTCACTTTCATAGTTTAGGTAAATTTCCATCTCTGTCATATTATCGATCAAGATCATATTTATATGATCTGGGAGCTCGTCTTTATTCCAGGAAAGTGTTACTTCTCGTGATTCTGTAATATAATTTGATTCTTCAAGACTAAGACACATAACATCGAAAGGAACATAAACAGTACCTTCAAAATCATAAGGATAACTATTAATCTTATAGGCATCTCCATCAACGATACTCATCATTGCAATACGGGACGAAGCCTGAAAAGGTAATAATAACTGAGACTCACCATCATCTACACCAATCGTTCCGCCTTCAAAAAAAGAAAAATGGTGAGAAGACGTATGGCCATCGAAGGAAGCATTGAAAACCATCCTACCTACACTTTCTTCATCCACAGTCCTGTAAAAGGTCCCCGATGAGTTGCACCTGTCTGCCCTTTCAATAGTAATACTACCCGTTCCGCCGCTGGCTTGAACCCAGAATCCCTGAAAAGGTTCTATATGTCCACCTATCAAATCTCCAGAGCTACCACTACTATTATAAGTTTTCCAGTCTGAATTAGCATCGTCCCAAATACTTATGGTGGTAGAAACAGATGTTTTTGAAATAAGATCCCAGTCAATTGTTGCTGCATAAGGATTTCCTGCCAAAGCGAATTCACCATCAGCTATACTCCCTAAAGAAGTACTGGAACTGTTCTCTGCGCCTGAGACACTCAAAGACACAGGAAGATCCGAGTCACCATCCCAGTCTGTATCCTCAAACACATAGATTAAAAAACCTGTACCTGCCGTCAGGCTCGCACCACTACCAGAACTCGATATATCAGTTAATGCTGTCCAACTTTGACTAGAAACATTCAAGGTCCAAACATTAGCTGCACCATCCGTTACATCTGCACCTGTCATTCCCTGAGTCCATAACTCCGCTAATAAATCACTAAAAACCTGTCCGGCAACAGGGCTAGACATCATACGAAAACCAGAATTACCAGAAATAGATACGCTACGATATCCATCCCATGCACCAGGGTCAAAACCATTATTCGAAAAATAGGTTGTAGATTGTATAATTGAATTACCAGTATTTTGATCTACACCTGCCAAAAATGTCTCATTATCACTCCAACAATTCCAAGCACTACTAGAAGAAGATGTCACTGCAGATGTTTGCGTAGACACACGCTCGGCACGACCATCTTCAAACTCATGCCAATTCCCACTACCATCCGTTCCTGGGTTACCAAATATATCAATATAATCCCAAGTTGAAGAATTATTTGCAGCAAAACTTTGACCAGCTGCTTCCTTAACTATAGCATGGTTGTCATCTCCATTAGAATCGGCTGGACCACCACTACCTTGATTAACAAGGGTAGTATTTGAGCCTACTTCAAAAGCCTCGCCAAACCCGCTAGAACTTTTAGCAAATATTAAAAATGCACCTGCTGCTAATGTATAACTACTCAAGTCAATAGCAGTCGAATTTGTAGCATTCGCATTACCATTTGTCCATCTAATTATATAATAATCTGTGAGATTAACAGATGAGCTTCCTGAATTATGAATTTCAATGTATCTACAACCATCATCATCATCAGGATCTGCTATCTCTGTTATAATTATATCCGCCTTTGAAAACATTGGTAAAAAAACAAAGATTAATACAAAATAAATTTGACCCATAATATTAGTTGCCCCAACTTTCTTTATTTTTAAATAACAAATGTTAGTTTAATTTACCATAAACAAGAAAAAATTAATATTTGATAACCATTAGTTTAAAACTCTAATAGGTTAATAATTAAATACAACTTCATTATTCTTGCTTTAGAATTATAATAATTAAAATATTATAATCATTTAGCTTAAGTTTTATTAAGATAACTATTATTTTTAATTCAGTAAAAATAAAAAAACAATATTTATTAGTACCATATAAAATTTAATTTTATTAACATGAAAATTGGTGATTTACAAATTGAAACACCTGTTGTTCTAGCTCCAATGGCAGGTGTAACAGATTACCCATTTCGAATTTTATGTAAAGAGATGGGAGCTGGTATTGTTTACTCTGAATTTGTTTCTGCTGATGGAATAATTCGTGAAAATACCAAAACTTTAGATCTAATTCACTTTGAAGAAGCGGAACGCCCAATTGGAATTCAAATTTTTGGTAGTGATGCAGAAATAATGAGCCAAGCAGCTCGCTTAGTGTATAAAAAGTTCCGACCTGATATTTTAGATATCAATTACGGATGCCCTGTTCCTAAAGTAACTAAAAAAGGCGGTGGTTCTGCTGCACTCCAAGATCTTTGTCTTATGGATGATATTACTACAGCTGTAATTGAAACAGTCCCTGAAATTCCCGTTACCGTTAAAATGCGTGCAGGTTGGAATCAAGAAATGATTGTCATCCCGGAAGTTGGGGAACGCCTAGAAAAAATTGGTATTAAGGCCATTGCGCTTCATCCTAGAACAACAAAGCAAAGATATACTGGAAAGGCAGATTGGAATTACATCAAACTATTAAAAGAAGCTGTTACAATACCAGTAATTGGCAATGGAGATGTCTGTACAATAGATGATATGATGTTTATGTTTGAAAAAACTGGGTGTGATGCTGTCATGATTGGCCGAGCGGCTCAAGGAAATCCCTGGTTTTTTCGTGATGCTAAAGCAAGGTTAAATGGTGAACCACCTATCCTTCCACCTACACTGTTAAATATCGCAGAAATTTGTAGCAGACATTTTGATTTGTTACTCCAATACCGTGGCGAAAGAACCGGTACAAATTTGATGCGGAAACATTTTTCTAATTATATCAAAGGATTTCCTGGGGCTTCATCTTTTAGGCAAAAACTGGTCACAGCACCTGACCTTCTTGAAATGCGAGAAGCATTGAACGCATTCAAGGAAAAAGCACTGGAAACCGAATTGGAATTGGATTAAATCAATAATTTTCATTCACAAAAAATAATATTAATCTAGATCATTACCTTTTAACCTAGTATCTCATTTAAATAATAACCTATCGATATGCTCTTCCTTGTATACCCAATTCCCTGCCGGTAATTTTACAAGCTTTTTTCAACCCTAATTTATTCGTTAGAGAAATTTAAAATGACCCAAATAATTAAAGCAGTTAATGAACCTGTAAATTCATTTGCAGCCGGCTCCCCTGAACGAGTTAATCTCCAAAACAAATACGATGAAATGGCTTCCCAAACTATAGAAATCCCTCTCATCATTGGTGGAAAAGAAATTAAAACAGGTGACACCGAATCCTGTGTCATGCCTCATGATCATCAACATATTTTAGCCACGTATCATAAAGCCAGCGCAGCAGAAGCCAATCAGGCCATTGATAACGCCATGAAAACCTGGAAAATCTGGTCCAAGACATCTTTACAAGAAAGAACAAAAATTTTTCGAAAAGCAGCAGTACTTCTTCAGGGTCCATGGCGTGACACTATTAATGCCGCCACTATGCTGAACCAAAGTAAAAATGCCCTTCAAGCTGAAATTGATTCTGCGTGTGAATTGATTGATTTCTTCAATTTTAATGCACAATACGCAGAAGAAATTTATGCAAACCAACCATTGATTTCACCTGATGGCATGCATAATCATTTGGAATATCGTCCATTGGAAGGATTCGTTTTTGCTATCACACCTTTCAACTTTACATCCATTGCCGGGAACCTCCCAACTGCACCGGCACTAATGGGCAATGTAGCTCTCTGGAAACCTGCATCATCTGCTGTACTCCCTTGCTATTACCTAATGAAGATGTTAGAAGAAGCAGGCCTGCCTGAAGGTGTAATTAATTTCATTCCCGGATCCGGTGGAAAAGTTGGGAATCCTATATTGGCAAATCCAAATTTAGCCGGGGTTCACTTCACAGGCTCCACAGAAACATTTCAACATATATGGAAAACTATCGGTACTCGAATTGAACAATATAAAACCTATCCAAGAATTGTTGGTGAAACGGGTGGTAAAGATTTCTGTTTGGCACATGAATCTGCTGATGTAGTTGAATTGGCTACTGCAATGATTCGTGGTGCATTTGAATTTCAAGGACAAAAATGTTCTGCTATGAGTCGGGCCTACATACCCACCACCATTTGGGATGAAGTAAAGGAAAAATATTTAGCTGAATTGGAAACAGTAAAAGTCGGGTCTCCTAGAGATTTTACCAATTTCGTGAATGCTGTCATTGATAAACCTGCTTTTGATTCAATTGCATATTATATTGATTATGCATCTGAATCAGATGAAGCTGAATTACTTTCCGGCGGATCTTATGATGATTCCAAAGGGTATTTTATTCAGCCTACAACAATATTGACTACAAATCCGCATTTCAAAACTATGGAAGAAGAAATTTTCGGGCCTGTTTTAACTATTTATCTTTATGATCCAGAAGATTGGGATGCAATCATTGAACTTGTGGATTCAACGTCTCCATATGCACTTACTGGCTGCATCATGGGCTATGATAAAGTAGCCATGACCGAAGCAAAAGATCGCCTTGTTCATTCCGCTGGAAATTTTTATATCAATGATAAGCCTACAGGCGCTGTTGTTGGACAACAGCCTTTTGGAGGCAGTCGAGCATCAGGAACAAATGACAAAGCAGGATCTGAATTAAATTTACAACGATGGATTTCCATCCGAACAGTGAAAGAAACATATGATACACCCAAAGATTATCGATATCCTTTTTTACAGAAGGATTAAGAATCAGATTAATGTAAAGATCATTATGCTAAAGAATTCAAATTAAATATGTCTAATCGTACAGCCATGATTGCAATGGGAGGAAATTCATTATCGCCTAAAGGTGAAACAGGTGATATTCATCAACAATTTGCCCATACGCGAGAGACTCTGGAAGGAATTGGGCATTTTATCGATCGGAACTACAACCTATGTATCAACCATGGTAATGGTCCCCAAGTTGGGAATGAACTACTCCGTATGGATCTAACCCATGATGAGGTTCCTCCGCTTCCCTTGGGTGTGTGTGTGGCTGGTACGCAAGGTTCTATTGGCTATATGATTCAGCAATCTATGCAGAATAAATTACGGGACATGCAAATAGACCGGGAAGTGGTGACCATGGTTACCCAAGTGATTGTGGATGAAAATGAACCATCCATAAAAAATCCTATAAAATATGTTGGTGCACGTTATAATAAAGATAAAGCTAAAGCTATGGCAGAAAAATTTGGATGGAGCATCAAAGAGCAAGAACCTGGACAATGGCGTCGTGTGGTTCCTTCTCCCATGCCGGAATATATCATGCATGGAAAATCCATCAAAGCACTTGTAGATCGAGGTACAATTGTAATTGCATCTGGAGGAGGCGGCATTCCTGTATTCAATGATCCATCCGGACATTTAGAAGGATTAGATGCGGTCATAGATAAAGATTATACTGCAGCAAAATTGGGACGAATCATTCGAGCAGAAGAACTTTGGATTATTACTGATGTGGACCATGTGTATCAAGACTTTGGAACAGATTCACAAAAACCAATTACATGTATGACACGTCAAGAAGTAAAAGAGCATTATGACTATGGTAAATTTCAAAAAGGCAGCATTGGTCCAAAAATCAAAGCAGCTTTACATTTTTTAAAATATCACGGGGAAAAAGTGATGATAACCTCTATTCCCTGCATTCAAGACGCATTAGATGGAAAAGCAGGAACAGAAATAAGGAATGAAGCATGAAAGTACATGAATATCAGGGGAAAAAGATTTTTTCCAATTTTGGCATGCCAGTTCAGGATGGCTATATCTTTGAAAAATTAGAAGATGCTGAATCAACAATTAAGCGTGTTCAGAAAGATTTTGAAACAGAAGATGTAGTTATAAAAGCACAGATTCATGCGGGCGGACGTGGTAAAGGTGGTGGTGTAAAATATGCACCGAATTTTGACGAAGCATTAGAAAATGCGAAAAATATTTTTGGTATGAACCTAGTTACACAACAAACAGGAAAAAAAGGTCAACTCGTTAAAAAAGTTTATGTGACTAAAGCATTTGATATTGCTGAAGAATATTATGCTGCGATTACGCTGGATAGAAGTAAAGGAATGGATGTTTTTATGGTATCTACGGAGGGCGGTGTGGAAATTGAAAAAGTCGCCGAAGAAACTCCTGAAAAAATTGCTAAAGTGTGGATTGATCCATTGTTGGGAATGAAATCTTTTCAAGCCAGAAAATTGGCATATGCACTAGGGTTATCAGATGATGCTTTAAAAGTTGCCATGAAAATATTTATTCAGATGTATCAATGCTACCAAGAGACAGATGCCACTATTGTGGAAGTGAATCCACTGGTCTTAACTCAAGACGGGAAAATTGTTGTTTTAGATGCAAAAATGAACTTTGATGATAATGCTCTTTTTCGTCAAAAAGATATAGCTGTAATGCGTGATTTAGATGAAGAAGATCCTATGGAAGTTGAAGCAGGAAAATTCCACTTGAATTATATTAAACTTGATGGAAACGTCGGCTGTATGGTCAATGGTGCAGGATTAGCTATGGCTACCATGGATATTATTAAACTATCTGGAGGTGAGCCTGCAAACTTCCTTGACGTGGGTGGCACTGCTTCTTCTGAAACCGTTAAAAACGGTTTCAGAATTATCTTATCAGATGAAAATGTTAAAGCTGTTTTGATTAACATTTTTGGTGGTATTGTTCGGTGTGATCGTGTGGCTAATGGTGTAGTTCAAGCGGTAAAGGAATTAGGACTAAACGTCCCTGTAGTTGTTCGATTGGAAGGTACCAATGCAACGGAAGCTCAAAAGATACTTAGTGAGTCGGGTGTATCTATTATTCCTGCAATGGGTATGAAAGATGCTGCAGAAAAAGTTGTAATAGCAGCATTAAACCAATAGGAGGTTTCAAATGTCAATTTTAGTAAATAAAAATTCAAAGGTTGTCGTCCAAGGCATTACCGGATCAGAAGGTCAATTCCATACGAGACAAATGCTAGAATATGGTACCAATATTGTCGCTGGTGTTACACCTGGTAAAGGTGGACAAAAAACATTAGATGAACGTATTCCTGTTTTTAATTCAGTGGAAGAAGCAATTGCCCAAACCGGTGCGGATACATCAATCATTTTCGTACCTCCCCCCTTCGCAGCGGAAGCAGTAATGGAAGGTAGTTTTGCTGGACTAAAGGTGGTTGTATGTATTACAGAAGGAGTCCCGGTTCATGATATGGTAAAAGTTAAAAAAGTTGTAGATCAAAAGGGGACGAGACTCATTGGACCCAACTGTCCTGGAATTATTACAGTAGATGAATGCAAATTAGGCATCATGCCAGGTTTTATTTGTCAAAAGGGTAATATTGGCGTTATTTCCAAATCTGGAACACTCACCTACGAAGCTATTGATCAATTGGTGAATGTTGGTTTAGGTCAAACCACTGCTATCGGTATTGGCGGTGATCCAGTTATTGGAACAACCATGAAAGATTGTATAGAGTTGTTTGAAACTGATCCTGAAACTGAGGGGATTGTGATCATCGGAGAGATTGGCGGACAAATGGAAATTGAAGCTGCTCGATGGTCCAATAATCATGTATCTAAACCTATTGTTGGATTTATTGCAGGCCAAACTGCCCCTCCAGGCCGAAGGATGGGCCATGCTGGTGCTATTGTTTCAGGAGGCGATGATACTGCAGAAGCAAAAATGAGAATATTAAATGAATGTGGTATTTCTGTTGCTGAATCTGTCGCAGATATTGGTGAATTGATGAAAACCGTTATATAAAAATAATTCATGATGCCGAACTTTTCTTGAAAAAAACCAACAAATACCAATACAATAAAAGGAAAATAAATAATGGGTAACAAAACATTTGCAATTATTAAGCCGGATGCAATAAAGAATGGATATACAGGTAAAATCTATGCCAGAATAATTGATGCCGGGTTTAATATTTTATCTGCAAAATTATTAAAAATGACTAAAGAACAAGCTAAAGGATTTTACGCAGTCCATAAGGAGCGTCCTTTTTATGGTGAGCTCACACAATTTATGTCGTCCGGTGCTTGTATGGTTTTGGTATTGGAAAAAGAAAATGCTGTCAACGCTTGGCGTGAAACGATTGGTGCAACCAACCCGGAAGAAGCTGCTGATGGTACCATTCGTAAAGATTTTGCTAATAACGTACAGGATAATGCTGTACATGGTTCCGATAGTGATGAAAATGCTGAAAAAGAAATTGCCTTTTTCTTCTCACAGAGTGAACTTATAAGTAATCAATAATTCTCTTATGCAGAAAATCCTGTCTATACCTATACTTATTCTTATCGTTTCCTGTGGCGGAAGCGGAATGGAAGGCTATGTTGGCGAGTCCATCACTATTTCAGCTGAAAACCCTGAGGAAGGGGTTGATGTTGATTATACCTGGGTTTTAGCCAGTCAGCCTGATGGTTCTTTAATGAATTCTAAGGATTTGTTTGCCTCAGACATTGGGAATAAGATGACATTTATTCCTGATTATCCGGGAGATTATTCGATACAGGTAAGTATTTCGCAATACGGAGATGAAATTTCCAACCAATCATTTTCATTTACCATTTTAGATCCAGAAAATAAAGAATCAACAGAGGAAACGCTCGATGAAAACTCTGAAGAAGAATGGCTCAATGAAGATCTGGAAGAGGAAATCGAAATTGCTTATGAAGAAGATGGAAAAGATTCTGAAAATGAGAAAGGGTCAGATGAAGAAATTGAAGTAGAAATTGATGAATATATAGCTGAAGAAGAAAATTACGATGATGTTGCAGAGGAAGAAAATGAAGCACCAGTAATAAAAGTCACTGTACCTACAGCTATAAAAGCAACAACAAATAAATCTTTAAAAGGTACTTCCATTGTAGCAAAGACTGATCGGTTTACCATCCAAATTACATCCAAGCGAATCTTAAAGGATGCTCAACTTTTTTCGCAAAAAATGATAAATAAAGGCTATGATGCATATATTCAAAAAGTTGTTTTTAATATGGATGAAATCTGGTACCGAGTTCGAGTAGGGAGTTATGATAATTATCAATCAGCCAAGGAAGCTGCTGATAATCTCTCCGGAGAAATAGGCATGGCTACTTGGGTGGATTTTGTAAGAAAAGAATAATAATTATTTAGGAGATAAACTATGGGCCCTATGGATTTTTATTTTGATGTTAGAGATATTTTTCGTGCTCCACGCCTTGCACTAAGTGGTAAGAAAATTTGGATTTTTGTTATTGGTAACTTGGCTGGATATATCCTTTATTGGGTTTTCTCTTATTTGTCCCTAATAATGACGGGCATGACTTTCGCGGACGCCATTAGCCAGTACGGACTATATCCTTGCCTTTTTGGAAATAAAGCAGAATGGTATGCTTGGGTAACCTATTTTATTGGATTAGAAGCTTGGTTCTTGGCGATCTTTATGGCTTATACTTCTGTAAGTCGTGTTACATTCAAACAGTTAAAAGGTAATGATTTCTTTTCTGCTGGAGATGCCTGGCAATATACCAATAAACATTGGCATCCTATCGTTTTTGCACCAATTGCAATTTTGTTAATTATTGCTTTTTTTCTAGGCTTTGCCAGTATATTTTCGCTAATAGGAAAAATTCCCTTTGTAGGTGAATTTCTTTTTGCCGTACCCTACTTTTTTTATTTCTTTGGATCGGTCTTTACAGTTTATACAGCGATTGTATTCATCGTTTCACTTCTTTATACACCAGCTATTGTTGGGACTTATGAAGAGGATACCATGGGAACAGTTTTTCAATCCTATTCCATTACTTGGTCTCAGCCTTGGCGTGTGATAGCTTATAACGCTGTACTTATTCCACTGGTAGTAATTGGTCTTTATTTATTGAGTTTGTCCTGGAGTGCTGGTTTTTGGCTTGTAAATTATGTTTTTGGCTGTGACTGGTTTATGGGTATGGGTACAAAATTCGGTGCAATGGTAAATTATGCTAAATCTTTAGTTTTTATGGATTGGATGTGTTCATTATTGGCTAGTTTCTGCTGTAATGTATCATCTTTTCTTAACCAGTGCTTAACTACCTATTTTTTCTCTTTTGATCTATCTCTTCCTACTACTACCGTTCCACTTTCCGGTACTGAAAGCGTTGCCAGCGTATTTCTTGCAATTAGCTTTTTTATCCTTTTATTATCTGTCCTTTCTTATGCCTTATCCATTATCGCTGTTGGCGAAACTATTATGTTCATTATTTTTAAAAAGAAATCTGATGATGACAACTTGTTAGATCGGAAGGATGAGGATGAGCTAGAGGAAGATATGGAAGATGATTTCGATTTTGATGAAGATGAATTAGAAAATACGGATTCTGATGATATATCTAGCGATGATACTTCTTCTAAAGAAGAAGCTTAAAAAATTCGATAATAAGATTGGAAAAACATAGTCTGCCATGTAATCTTGGATAAACTCAAGGATATCGGTAATTTTATTAGCTTAAAATGATCTTATTAAGATCGGAATTAGATTCCGAGTTTAAAAACAAGCTTTTTGACATTTCCGCAGAGGATTTACCCATGCGTGGAATAAAATATTCTGATGACAGTATTTGCTGCATATTGTCAGCAACTACTGTTCAATTCGGATTTGAAGTTTCAGGCAATATTAAAGTAAAACCAATCTATGAGTGTGTTCGTTGTCTTGATAGAAATACGGTAATAATTAACCTAAAGATTAAGGTATTGCTTAAAAATAAAGAAAATATTCCCTTTAATAAACAGGACGTTATTCATTTTCCAGAGAATCAAGAGAAGATCGATATGAGTGAAACAATCGCTGATATAATTAGTCTTGCTGAGCCAATGAAACCTATTTGTTCTGTAAATTGCCTTGGTCTTTGTCCCTACTGTGGAAAGAATTTGAATCAATCATCCTGTGACTGTAAACCAGAAAAGGATACCAGTCCTTGGGATGTTTTAAATAAAATTAAATCAGAAAAGAATTGAGGAGATTTCATGGCACTGCCCAAGAAACGTCAATCAAAAGCCCGCGGACGAAAACGTCGTACCCATTATAAATCTGCTAGAGTGGCAATAACTAATTGTCCCCAATGCAGTCAAACTAAAATGCCGCATCGAGCGTGCCCCAATTGTGGTTACTATCGCGGTCGTCCGATTGTTTCAGCCAATTAATAAATACCTCTTAAAATGATTTTTGCCCTTGATGCCATGGGTGGTGACTTTGCCCCCCAAGCTATTGTACAGGGTGCATTGGATGCTGTAGATAACTCATCAGAATCCTTGACACTAATTCTCCTTGGAGATGAAACTGCAATAAAACAAGAATTAGGAAGTGAGACTCCCTCTTCCATTAAGGTTATTCACACAGATGAAATTGTTACTATGGAGGACATAGGTTCTAAAGTATTGAAAACAAAGCCCAATTCGTCCTTGGTTCGAGGTATAAATATGGTAAAAGATGGTGAAGCAGACGGGTTCATCAGTGCAGGGCATACTGGCGCAATAATGTCCGCAAGTTTATTAACATTGGGAAGAATTCCCGGAGTTCGTAGACCTGCTTTGGCTGCATATTTTCCAACAGAAGGACGAGGAAAGGTATTATGTGATGTAGGTGCAAATCCTGATGCAAAACCGGAACATTTGGTGCAATTCGCGTTGATGGCATCTCATTATTATCACCATGTAGAAGGATTTTCAAAACCGAAATTTGGGTTGGTAAACATAGGCAGTGAACCAAATAAAGGATCAGAACTTTACGTTGAAACATACAAATTACTATCAGACATGCCGAACTTCGTGGGCAATATCGAAGGTAGGAGTCTTCTCACTTCTAATGCAGATGTACTTATTTGTGATGGATTTGTAGGAAATACTTTATTGAAATTTGCTGAATCTTGGATCAACTTTTTCACAGATGAAATTCGAGATAAGATTGAAGAAAAAGTATCCTACAAATTAGGTGCAGGACTTATGAAACCAGTTTTCGATACACTTAGATCCAAATATGATTATGAAGAGCATGGTGGCACGCCCCTTTTAGGTGTTAATGGTGTTTCTGTTGTTTGTCATGGAAGCTCTAGTCATAAATCCATTATGAATTCAATTTTTGTAGCGCAAAAGTGTGTTAAAAATAGATTGATTGAAGATACTCAAAAAAGTTTAGCTATACATTTCGGAAATTGAATTGAACGCAAAAATCACAGCCACTGCTCACCATGTTCCTAAAAGAGTGATGACTAATTTTGAATTAGAAAAATTAGTTGATACTTCTGATGAATGGATACGTACTCGGACTGGCATTACTCAAAGGCATATAGCTGCTAAAAATGAAGCATCTTCTGACTTGTCTAGTGAAGTTGCAGAACAACTTTTAAAAAATCGCGGTATTGCTGCAGATGAGATTGATATTATTATTATAGCTACTGTCACTCCGGACCATTTTACTCCATCTACTGCAGCCATTGTCCAAAATAATATTGGTGCAAAAAATGCTTGGGGATTTGACTTAAGTGCTGCATGTACAGGATATTTATATGGACTAGAAACGGGAAGTAAATTTATTTCATCTGGAAAATATGATAAAGTGATGGTAATTGGTGTCGATACTATGTCATCTATATTGGATTTTGAGGATCGAAATACCTGTGTTCTTTTTGGTGATGGCGCAGGTGGTGCAATACTTGAGCCTTCAACATCCAATTTAGGAATTATCGATTCCATGCTTCATATGGATGGTTCCGGTGGCGGATATTTACATGTACCTGGCGGAGGAAGCAGAATACCAGCGACAATTGAATCAGTGGAAGCAAAAAAGCATTATATTATTCAAGATGGAAAAAAAGTTTTTAAATTTGCAGTAAAAGGTATGGCGGATGTATCAGAAAAAATCCTTGATCAGAATAATATGACTGGCGACGATATTAATCTTTTTATACCACATCAAGCCAATAAAAGAATTATTGATGCTGCTTCTGAAAGATGTAATATCTCTAAAGAGAAGGTATTAGTTAATATTGACCGTTTTGGAAATACAACAGCCGGGACAATTCCTATCGGAATGAATGAAGCTGTAAATAATGGTAGGATTCAAGATGGCGATATTATATTGTTGGCAGCATTCGGCGCAGGATTTACTTGGGGATCCATGCTACTTAAGTGGGAATCAAATTAATGAAAACAGCTTGGCTATTCCCTGGACAAGCATCTCAAAAAGTTGGTATGGGGATAGATCTTTTTGAAAATACTAAAATAGGAAAATCCTATTTTGATAAAGCAAATGAGATACTGGGATACGATATTAAATCGATGATTTTCGATGGGCCGGAAGAAAAATTAAAACAAACTCAATTTACTCAACCCTCCATTTATATTGTTTCAGTTATTCTGGGTGAATTAATGAAAAATAATGGATTTGAACCAAGTGTGGTTGCAGGTCATAGCCTTGGAGAGTATTCTGCCCTTGCAGTTTCTAACGCATTTAACTATGAAACGGGTCTGTCCCTTGTAAAAGTTCGAGCAGAGAATATGGCAAAAGCCGGTTTGAAACAAAAGGGGTCTATGGCAGCTATCGTTGGTTTAGATGATAAAATTATAGAGAAAATTTGCAATGATTATAATGGTGAAGGTATAGTTGTAGTAGCGAATTATAATTCACCAGAGCAAGTAGTTATTTCTGGCTCACCTGCAGCTGTTCAAAATGTTATGGATTCAGCAAAAGTCATAGGGGCGAGGATGGCTATTGAGCTTAACGTAAGCGGAGCATTCCATTCTCCGCTTATGTCACCGGCACGTCAAGCTCTTGCCGAAATGCTTAATTCACTCGAAATTTCGGATGCTTCATATCCTATTTATTCAAATATTGATGCAAAACCAGTTATAAAAGGAATTGATATTAAGAATTCACTTATACGACAATTGGAAAATCCAGTCCTATGGACCCGTTCAATTTTTTCCATGAAAGAATCAGGAATAGAATCATTTCTAGAGGTAGGTCCTGGGAAAGTCTTACAAGGATTAAATAAACGTATAGATAGCACTATTCCCATTCAAGGCATTGAAACATTAGACCAGTTAAATAATTATCATGTTTAGTTTATCAAATAAAGTTGCGATAGTGACTGGCGCTTCTCGTGGAATTGGAAAAGTAATAGCTGAAATATTTTCACTTGCAGGTGCTCATGTTATTTGCTTAGCTCGAACGGAAGATGCAATACAATCACTTGCAAAGAATATTAATTTGAATGGTGGATCCGCTTCTTTTTCCACTTGTGATATCAGTGATGGCAACGCTTTTTCAAGTATAATTAATAATACTGTAAAAGAATATGGTAAACTTGATATTCTGATCAATAATGCAGGTGTGACACACGATAGCTTACTTATGAGAATGAAAGAAGGTCAATGGGATAGTGTCTTAAATATTAATTTAAAGGGCGCTTTCCATGGGATGAAATCTGCAATACGACCTATGATGAAAAATAGAGGCGGAAGAATAATAAATATCACTTCAATCGTCGGGCTAACGGGTAATGCGGGTCAAGCCAATTACGCTGCATCTAAAGCAGGTCTTATTGGGATGAGCCAATCTGTTGCAAAGGAAGTTGCTTCACGGGGCATCACGGTAAATTGTATTGCACCAGGGTGGATTGAAACAGATATGACGGAAGAATTATCAGAAAATGTCAAAAAAGAATTTTTAAACAAGATTCCTATCAGGAAGATTGGATTACCGCAAGATATCGCCTATACAGCTCTATTTCTTGCATCTGACGAAGCTAAGTATATCACTGGCCAAACCATCACAGTCGATGGTGGACGCATCATCAATTAAACAAGGAGATAATATGTCTACATTTGAGAAAGTAAAAGAAATCATAATTGATAAACTGGGTGTTGAAGAAGATTCAATCAAGTCTGAAGCCCATTTTGTAAATGACCTTGGTGCTGATTCATTAGATACCGTTGAACTTATAATGGAATTAGAAGAAGAGTTTAGCATTGAAATTCCTGATGAAGATGCGGAAAATATTACAACAGTGAGTGCTGCTGTTGAATATATTGAAAAATTACAATAATTAAATAATAAAATGACCCGAGAAAAAATTGTCATTACTGGTATCGGCTCTTTAGCTCCCAACGGAAATAATGTGGATGAATTTTGGGATGCTTGTACCGCTGGCAAAAGCGGTATTGGCCCAATTACTTATTTTGATACATCTGAACAAAGGGTCAGTATAGCTGGTGAGTTATCAAATTTCCAACCTGATACTGTTTTGGATCAAAAAGAAATCAGAAAACTCGATCCCTTCTCGATATATGCAATTGTAGCTACTGATGAAGCTATCAATATGGCAAATCTTGACTCTCAATCAATAAACTTGGACAGGGTTGGGGTTTCGGTTGGTTCAGGCGTTGGTGGTATTCAAACTCTTGAAGAACAACATACAATAATCATAAATAAAAGTGCGCGTCGTGTCTCTCCTCTTTTTGTACCAAAGATGATCGCAAATATTGCTGGTGGTCACCTTTCCATACGCTGGGGATTCCGCGGACCAAATCAAACTGTTGTTTCTGCATGCGCCTCAGGTACGGACGCTATTGGTATTGCCATGAGGTTGATTCTTGCTGGAGATGCAGATGTAATGATCTGTGGTGGTATAGAAGCAAGTGTAACACCATTAACAATAGCAGGATTTGCAAATATGAGAGCTTTATCCCAATCCTGTAAGGAGCCGACCAAAGCCAGTAGACCTTTTGACCTCGGACGAGATGGTTTTGTTTTAGGTGAAGGTGCAGGAATGATGGTCATTGAAACTGAAAGCCATGCGAAAAAAAGAGGAGCTAAAATATTAGCTGAATTGGCAGGTTATGGTGCAACGGATGATGCCTTTCATATTACTCAACCTTCTGCGGGCGGAAAAGGTGCGCTAAAAGCTATGGAACGTGCAATCCAAGATGCAGGACTGGAAGCATCAGATATTGATTATATCAATGCCCACGGTACATCAACCCCATTTAATGATCGAAATGAATCTGCGGCCATACAAGCATTGTTTAAAGATCATTGTTCAAAATTAAAAATAAGTTCAACCAAATCAATGACAGGACATCTTTTGGGAGCAGCCGGAGGAATTGAAGCTGTAGTAGCAGTAAAAGTAGTACTGGAGCAAACTCTTCCTCCTACAATCAATTATGAGACTCCAGACCCGGAATGCACACTGGACTACGTTCCCAATACTGCCCAATCTCATAAAGTTAATTCTGTTTTATCCAATACATTTGGATTTGGTGGACATAATGCTGTAATCTGTATTCGGAAATACGATTGAGTTTAATTTCTAGGATCAAACAAATATTAAACTTAAGACTGGCTAGCTACGAGTCAGTATCACCTATAGAAAAAAAAGTTAATTATATATTCCACAATAAAGAATATCTTTCCCAGGCCTTGACTCATAAATCCTTGGATGCCAGTCCTAGAAAAAATTATGAAAGACTGGAGTTTTTAGGAGATGCTGTACTGGATATTATAGTAAGCAGGGAACTCATACGAGAATTCCCTGAGGGTGACGAAGGGTTATTAACGCAACGAAGGGCTTCGTTGGTTCAAAAACCCTTCCTTGCTCAAATTGGTCAATTATTAGGTTTAATTGATTATCTAAATATTGAAAAAAGTGTAAACTTGAAAATTGATAAAATTGCAGAAAAACAGATGGCGAACGTATTTGAAGCACTGGTAGGTGCCATGTACTTAGATGGTGGTATAAAACCATGCCGAAAATTTATACTAGGTACAATTTGGACCCATAAGGAAGAAGCCTGGAAATCAACTAATTTTAAAGGAAAACTAATTGAATTTTGCCATTCAAAAGAAATTGCAAATCCTGTTTTTCTGATTAAGGATATATCGGGACCCGATCATTCAAAGACCTTTGAAGTACAAGTGAAGATAGGACCGCGTACTTTTACTTCCGGGTTAGGTACCAATAAAAAAACCGCAGAACAAATTGCGGCCCAAATGGCATTAGAAGAATTGGGAGCAGTCCTTTAGGATTCTAATTCGATAATTCGGTCACGGAGTTTTGCAGCAGTTTCATATTCTTCATCATCAACTGCTTTTTTCAATTTTTCCTTTAAAGCTTTCAAAGATAAATCCGATTCCTTTTTGTTCTGATTACTCTCATTTAATACAGACTCTAAAATACCAGCCTCTTTGATAACTTCAGCGGCGACCAGGATAGGCGCGTTCATCCTTATAGCTACTGCAATAGCATCACTAGGACGAGCGTCAATGACTCTTTTTCCAAAATCATCTGACTCCAATTCCATGTGCGCAAAAAATACACCATCTTTTAACTGATTAACTTTTACAGTTTTAAGTGTTCCTTCTATTCCCGTTATAACATCACAAATGAGGTCATGAGTTAAAGGACGAGGTGTGTTAACAACTTCAATTGCCAGCGCAATAGATTGTGCCTCGAATGTACCAACAATGACAGGTAGACATCTTTCGCCGGAAATTTCTTTCAAAATAACAGCATAACTGCGACTTGGCGGGGGATATGAAATTTTTAGAACTTTAACCGGGATCATGATTTTCTTTCTAATTCTTCTTTTAGTCTCACTATTTTTTCCACAGGACTAGGATCAGTTCCATGGAGAATTGCACACCAATAACTTAACCAATCTCCAAAGTGAACACTATGAAGAAATCGCTCCTGAAATAAATTCCCTTCCATTTCTAGCACGTACTGCTCTACTCCAACTTCATTCAATATATTTTGTGTGATTTCTTGACGATATTTTACACGCTTATTATCTGAAGAATCAGCAAGCCACAATACAAAAAGATTTTCAAAAAGGTCAACATTATTCTGCCAACCAACAATTTCATTATGGTTGAACTCAGGTAGTTCATTATGATAAGCTAACATTTTTCCATTTTCGCATATTTGGCCTTTCAACCGTACCGCTGCAACACCCAATGTGGAATTATCAGCGTAAATAATGGGTATCTTTAAATAAATTTGTTTTGCTAATCTATAAACAGGATTTTCTTCATCTTCCCTACTGTATAAATCTCTGGCCTTTGTTAATGATTTAATCGTTTGATCTAACCAATTATCTAGATTCAAATCCAAAACACCTGCTTTCTCCAATAACTTTGCTATGGGAATAAAAGAGAAGGCCAGGGCTGCTCGGGGCTGAAGTCCTGATGGAATTAATAACACATCTTTTCCTAGAATATGAAGTCGTGATGCTATTTTTCCACCAGTAGTAATACCACAGACTTGAGCTTTTTTTAAAACAGCATCTTCCAAGGCAGATAAAGTTTCTTCTGTGTTTCCTGAGTAAGATGAGCAAACCACTAAAGTATTTTTATTGACCCAATTTGGCAGTGAATATTCTCGGCAAACGATTAAGGGAATATCAATATTTTCTTTTTCTAATATAGACATAATATCTCCGCCAATAGCAGACCCACCCATCCCAGCTATAACAATATTCTGAACATTTACATAGGAATTATTTAGAGTTATATCTAATCCAATTTTTAATGCATCTTCCAAATTCTCAGAAAAATCCCATATGGATTTAAACATATTTTCTGGATCAAATCTTTCAGTCATTAATAGGCTCTATTTTCTACTATGTTAATAAATTGTCTTAGTTCATTCCTATCAATAGAAACTATTTCATCTAATGTTTCTTGTGCAGATTTAAAATACGATTGGGCCAATAATTTTGTTTCAGCTTCAATACCTGTTGTGATAAAAAATTCTTGGATCTTGTCTATGGTTTTATCTTTTTTTGAAACGGAAATAATATCACCCCATTCTTTTGAATATTTATTACGTGCTTTAATAACCATAATTGTCTGTTTTCCCTCTTCTATATCGCTTCCTAAACTTTTTCCCATTTCATCTTCACTTCCGAAAATTTCGAGCAAATCATCATGAATTTGGAATCCAATGCCTAGGGAACGCCCAAATTGGTTAAACTGTTTGACTGTATCTTGAGATGAACCTACTAAAATTGCAGGTAAAGCTGCACATGCTCCTAATAGGGAACCTGTTTTTTTTTCAATCATTTTTAAATATTGATTTTCATTGATGGATAAATCATTTTCAAATTCTTTATCCATTGCTTGTCCTTCACACACTTCCAGTGTGGCTTCATTGAAATAATGGCAAATAGCATCAACCCGATCTGGAAGTCTATTTAATAGAATCTGTGAAATGGCATAAATACCATCACCTGCTAAAATAGCCGTAGAGATGTCCCACTTATTATGAATAGTAGCTTGCCCATGCCGCGTATGATCGTTATCCATAATGTCATCATGAATGAGCGTAAAATTATGTAATAGCTCAACCGCTAAGGCAATTTTCATACATGATTCGGGATCAGCATGATTGGCTCTACTCGAGAGATAAACTAATATTGGTCGAAAACGTTTTCCTTTACCCTCTAACGTATACCGAATCGGGTCATATAGGTAAGATGGTATTTCCGGAATCTGGAGCTTTTGTAAGCCCTGATTAACTTCAGCGCGAATGAATTGAATTAGCTCATTAAATGTAGATGACATCAATGTCCGCCTAACTTTAAGTGGCCGAACTCTTTTAATTTTTCAAGTACAAGATTCATTATTTCATCTTTTCGTTCAGGAGAGTTCGCTTCAAATCTGCAAACAATTACAGGCTGTGTATTGGAAGAACGAACCAATCCCCAACCATCATCGAATTTGATGCGCACACCATCAACAGTACTGCAATCATAATTTGAAGTGAAATAATCAACAGCTTCTTTTGTAATCCTAAACTTTTCTTCATCACTCTCAGCCTCCATACGAATTTCCGGCGTTGAATAATAAACAGGTATTTCTGCTTTTAATTCAGATAATTTTTTATCCGTTCTGGAAAGTAATTGAACCAAACGGGCTGCAACATATAAGGCATCATCATAGCCGTAGTAATCATCTGCAAAAAAGATATGGCCACTCATTTCTCCACCCAGTTTGCAGCCTATTTCACCCATTTTTTGTTTAATAAGCGAGTGACCTGTTTTCCACATAACTGGATTGCCACCATAGTGACGAATCATATCTTCCAAAGCTTGGGAACATTTTACATCATATAATATATCTTCACCATTTTGAATAACTTCAGGCAAAAATACTGCAATTAGTTGATCAGCCCATAGAATATCACCTGTTTCATCTACGACACCGACACGATCAGCATCACCATCAAAAGCCAACCCTACATCGAATTTCCCAGTTTTCATTTCTTCAATGAGATCCTGTAGATTTTCCTCTACAGTTGGATCAGGATGGTGATTTGGAAAAGTTCCATCTGGTTTACAAAATAATTCTTTTAATTCGATACCCAGTTCTTTAAAAATACTTGGTCCATTGATACCCCCTGCAGCATTGCCGCAATCCATCACCACTTTCATGGGACGTTCAATGCTAATCTTTTCTAGGATCATTTCTTTGTATTTCGGCAGAATTTTGTAACGGGCTTCGGTTCCTTTACCTCCTTCATAATCATTTTTATCAATGAGGTGATATAAAGCTTGAATATCTTTACCAAAAAAAGCTTTTTTATTTAAGGAAAATTTAAAGCCATTGAATTCGGGAGGATTATGACTTCCAGTAATTTGGACAGCACCGTAAACGCCTAAATGAAACATAGAATAGTAATTTACTGGAGTTGGAATATTACCAAGATTAATTACATCCACACCTGTTGAAAGAATACCAGATTTAAAATAATTCATCAAGTCCGGCGTGGTAATGCGTACATCACCGCTAAGTGCAATTTCCTGTCCACCAGAACGTTTTACAAAAGTACCAAATGCTTTTCCCAGTTTAGTAACAACATGTTCGGGAAAATCTTCTTTAACTTTGCCTCGGATGTCATATTCACGAAAAATATATGGATTAATAGAAGACATAACTAAATATTGAATTGGATAAAAATTTTAGAATAAAAATTACGGAAATGGAAAAGGTAATTCGAGATTAAACTGTGAAGATTTTCATTATTTTAATGTTTTTAGATATTTTGAGATCCTTCCCAAACCACTCATGACATAATCGGAAGGAGTACCATACCCAAAGCGGACATAACCTTCCATTCCATGCCATTTTCCAGCAGTCAGCAATACGGAATAATTATCACGTAGTGAGTAAACAAATTCTTCTGAAGTAATTGGAACATTAAGTTTTGCAAATGTAATAGCTGCAGCCTGCGGTCGAGTAATTGTTAAAGCTGATTCTTTTTCAGACCAATCGTAAAGCATATTTAAATTATGAATTAAATGTTCTTTGGTACGGCTCAGTATTTTCTTTCGCCGAGATTCTTCCAAAATTCTCGATGCGACCCAGTCACTTAAATAGGCAACATTAATTACAGTATAATCATGAAATGACCATGCCCTACTGATATAATCTTCAGAACCCACACTCCACCCCAAACGCAAACCCGGTAGACTATAAGCTTTTGATAATCCGGCATTGACTATTGTTTTATCCGTAGCACCTGCAAAAGATCTGCACTCATTCCCATCCAGTTCAGCTCCGCGATATACTTCATCAGACAGTAACCAACAATCTATTTCATTCGCAAGGTCAATAATTTCATCCATGACATCATCTTTTATCAATGCACCTGTAGGATTATTTGGATTGCAGACAGCTATCATTTTTGTTTTAGAAGTGATTTTAGATCGTACTTCATCTAAATCCCATTGCCAGCCTGATGCCTGATGTATTGGGCATTCATGCACAGTAATTCCAAAACTGCGGGCTAAATGCCCAATTTGTAAGTAATTAGGTATCATATAAATGATCTCATCGCCCTCATTTAACTGTGTCATAACTGAAAGAAAGTTCGCTTCTGCAGATCCGGATGTAATCAGAATATTTTCAATGGAAAATTGTCTACCATAGATATCCGCTATACGTTTGCGTAATTCAGGTGTCCCATTGGTGTAACCGTAATACAAGTTTTTATTCAGTAATTCATTTTGTTCATCCTCCGTAAGAATTTCATTCAATTTCAAAGGATGAACACCGCTTTCAGATAAATTATAATCCACTTCATTTTCAAAGAGTGATTGATTCCGTTCTAATTCGAAAATTTCAAATTTCATGATTGATACTCCAAACTTGTTTCATACACCGCCGTTGCGATTTGAATATCCTGTACTGCTACACCTGTAAGATCTGCTACTGTGATATCCGCTTTTGTATTTCTTCCTTTATCATTTCCACTTAGCACATTTCCTAATTCAACAATATCACTTTTTTGTATGATACTCTTTCTCAAACCATGGGAAATTTCGCCTCTTTGAATAGATTGGGAAATACTATCGGTAACAACAAGATTTGCTTTTGCCAAAATGTCTGCTTCTAGTTCCTGTTTCTGCGGTGTATCTGAACCAATGGCAGTGATATGTGTTCCAGGAAGAATATCTTTTGTATGAAGCAATGGACCCTTGGCAGCAGTAGTAGTAATAATGATATTACAATTTTTTGCAACATCTCCAGTTGTATTTGCACATTCAACTGAAAATCCAAAAGATGTTATATCCTTTTTATATTTATTCATTTTTTGTTCATTTCTTCCCCATGCTATCACTTTTCTACAATCTGTAACTAATTTTAAATATTGAATCTGCATCCGGGCCTGTAAACCAGTCCCAATTACACCTATACACTTCACAGGATTGGATAATAGTTCAGCACAAATGGCCCCTGCAAGAGCAGTTCTTAAATCAGTTAAATAGGCATCATCTGCTAATATAGCTAAATTTTTTCCAGTCTTCTGATCAAATATCAACATAAGCCCAGCTCCATTGGGTAGACCCAATTTTTCATTTTCATAAAAACCTGATGCAATCTTGATCACAAAATATTTATCATTAGTTATATAACCATATTTAATATGAACATCACCAGGCGGATTATCGAAGGATAATTCCCCTACTGGTGGTACAACGGATCTACCTTCCGAATAAGCAATGAAACCGTCTTTAATCTTTGGGATCAGATCAAGGTCTTTTACAATATCTATAATTGAATCTTTTTTTAGTATTCGCATTTTATATTCTTTATAGCTCCGGATATTGTATTCATTTAAAAAAATAAACCAAGAGTCTCTTTACTGGGACATGTCAATACTGACGGTATTGTTTCCTGATATAGTACATAAGATTCTGGCAATTTTGAATGTAATTCATTGGCTGTGAAAATAGACCATTCGGAATGTGATGGCCCATAATGATGTCGCAGGTCCCAAGATGTGTAAATAATCCAATAAGCATATTCCTGAAGAATCACTCTGTTCCTGACTCCTAAATCTGAAATATCAGTATATTGTGAAATATCATAATATCCTGAAAATATAGCTCTTTGGGTTACGTCAAATAATGTTGACGAAGATGATAGCCCCCATTTCTTTTGTAAAGTATGGTGTAAACCTATATCTGTTAAATGATGCAGAACATGCTCTACTACTTCCATTACCTGATCGGGTACGTCTTCCATAATAATGTCACATACACTATTTATATTATCTAATTCTTCCATAACATTATCACGATTTAACGACTCTTTTTCACCATAAAATAATGGTATAAAAGTTTTATATTTGTAAAGATTTGTAAGAAGTATCTGCTGCAATAAAGTATCTGTATTTTCATTTATAACAAACATATCCTTTATCATCATGGCAACATTTTCCATAAATTGATTTGAAATATCATCTCCTGCAATAAGAGTGATTCCACAAACATTAATTGTTTTCGTAAAAAATGAATAAGAATCAATGGGTGTAATTTCTCCTAATTGATAAAGTTCATCAGGAACATTTCCATCCCCTATCTTTTGAATACAATCCAATGTAACAGTATTACCTAATGTGATATTTTCTTGTTTACAGGAGTATAAAATAATAACGAAGAAAGTTGGCAATAAATAATAATGAAAAACCTGTTTAATAAAAGTTTTCAATGCCATTTTTTGTTACAGGGAATTTCTTATTTTTTCAAGCAAATCCTTTGTTGCCTGAATACCTTCCATTTCACCTAATATATTGCCCTCGTATTCGATACCTATATAACCCTTATACCCTGCGGCCATAACAATATCGATCATTTTCTTATAATCTGAATGCATCTCATTCCCATCTTTATCAAACTCATTACTTTTTGCAGATACAGCTTTCGCATAAGGCATTAATTCTTTCATACCTTTATACCGATCGTACCATTTGTCATTGCCTATATGGAAATTTCCAAAATCGGGTAAGGTGCCACACATGGGATGGTTAACACTTTTTATCACACCAGCCAACCACTCACCATTACTTGAAAGACCGCCATGATTTTCAACAATTACGTTTATATTATGTTTTTCCCCAAAACCAATCAGCTTTCTTAATCCATCGGCAGCAAGTTTCATTTGATCTTCATAGACCCCTTCACTTGCTGCATTAACACGGATAGAATGGCAGCCAAGGAATTTTGCAGCTTCAACCCATTTAAAGTGGTTCTCAACAGCTTTGATTCTTTTTTTCTCATCTGGGTCACCTAATCGGCCTTCATTATCACACATGATAAGAAGACTTTTTACTCCCAGATCATCTGCTCTAGATTTCATTTCAGTTAAATAGGATCGGTTTTAGGCTTTATCGAAAAAAAAGGAATTAACATATTCTACTCCATCCAGATCAAAATCATTTTTAGTAACCTTACAAAAATCAAGATGGTCTAATTTCCCTGAGTATAGGGCACGGTGCAATGACCACTCTGCCAGAGATATTTTAAAGGGAAATTTTTCTATTTTGAACAATGAGCATCCTGACAAGGTAAATCCACCAGTTATGATGGATGAAGTTTTAAGAAATTTCCGGCGATTCAAGTTACTTTGTCACAGTTTTCGTATTCGAACATTGCGGTAATAAACTTCTTCTCCATGATGCTGCAGTCCAACATAGCCTTCACTGGCCTTGGCAAAGTTTGGCATTGTTTTGAATTTACTGTTTTCGATTAATGCTACTAACTCTGGACTGCCCAGCACAAATTCAACAATCTTTGATCCGTTTAACCAATACTCAACATAATTATTTTGAACTTTAACTTTTACTTGGTTGAATTCACCCACTGGTTTCAATGATTTATTGGTCGGAGCGATAAGATCGTATAAAGCACCGGCAGATGTTTTAGCATTTTTCCCATCTCGGTGTGCTTTATCATCTAATACCTGCATCTCAAGTGCTGATTGCCATATCCAGTCATTTTCTTCCGTAGCATGATGAAATATACCGCTGTTTCCTGCAGCGGAAGTTTTCCATTCCAACTCAAATTCAAAATCCTTGTACTTATCTTTCGTTATTATATCTACTGTTGGCTGAAATGGAATGGTTTTGAGTTCACCATCTTTGATTTCCCAACAGGTCCAGGGCATTTCATCGATTTTATACCCTCGCATTCCGTAGACTTCTTTGCCATCAAATAAGGTTATCCAGTTCATATGTTGTTTATTACATCCTGTAATTAAACTAAAAAATACGATTAAGCTAATTTTTTTCATGAGCAAATTATTCCTTTTTTGGGTTCCATTCACCTTTAGCAACTTTAGGAATAAAATCATCGAGTCCCGGAGGCGGAAATGGTATTGTTTTATCTTGCTCAGCAGACATATAAGCTGTCATGAGCAGTTCTGTTACCTTCACACCATCATCAAAATTTTCTTCCGGTCGATTCCCTGCTAAGAAACTTTGAACCATATGCCTATTCTCTGCCGTGTATCCGTATGTATCAACTTCACTACTGATGACCGGCATTTCTCCTGATTCTGCATTTTGTTTTTCCACCAGATCTTCTGCTTCCACTCCAGCAACTTTTCGACTGAAGAAAACTTTTAAATCTGAATCCAGTGTATTTATAAACATGGAATATTCAGGCCCAAAAAGTTCCATACTTAATCGGAGTCCCGCACCGACAAAACACCAGGAAGTAGTTGTTTCCACCACAAGGTTATTACCATTTTCATCTTCATATTCAATTAAGGATCGGGCAAAGTCTTCCGCAGGACGGTTTAAATAATCAGTTTTTCCATTACTATTATTAGATAAAACTTGAGCGTATTCAGGACGTTGCCATTTCAGGCAGGATGCATAAGCGTTGACTGATTTGGGTTTTAATGAATCTCTAGGATCGCCTGGTTTCGTTAACATAAAGCGTGCTTCTTCAACAGAGTGGCACATCATATCATTCAGTACTCCTCCACCTTGTAACTCTCCTTCCCAAAACCACGGCATGTGAGGTCCACTATGCTCTTCTGCAGCACGTGCTAGATACGGACGTCCAGTAGCTTTTGCACCACGTTCCCATATAATTTCTTTGCCACGCGTTACAGATGGTGCGAAAACTTGATTTTCCAAATAGCCATCCAATAGCCCCACTCTATTCGTGAGTTCCAGTACTTTTTTTGCTTCCTTTACATTTCTACCTAATGGTTTCTCACAGGTAATTCCAATCAGTTCACCCTTTCCCAATTCGATGGCTGCTACAATCTCTTCCATAATTTCAATTCGTGTAAAATTAGGTGAACAAATCCAAAGGGCATTTATTTCAGGATTCGCAATTAGTGCTGTGACAGAATCATAGGCCTGGGCATTCCCTACGTTTAAGGTCCGTGCCAAAGCTGCAGAAGTTTCCGCAGATTCTCTTGTTCGAGACATTACACCTAGTACATCACAATCTCTTACACCAATCAAGGATTGAATATGAAAACGGGTAATAAAGCCGCCACCAATAAATCCAATACCGATTTTTTTATTTAACATTGGTTAATCCCCTTCCGTCAATTGATTTTTAAATGTTGAGTAAAAAAGTACCATAGTAATAAATCCGATGGCAGATAATGTGTACCAAAAATTTGAATAATTAAAAACATTGTTAGCAGTATAGATATTTTGCAGATAACCGGATAGCCAACCGCCGATCACTGGACCACCTCCAAGTATGATAATTCCAAATACAGTCTGGGCAGAATGACGAATATCTTTATCCGCAAGTTTATCGATATAAATATAGGCACTTGCGAAAAAAAATGCATAGCAGAATCCATGGAAAGCCTGACTAATAACAATGAGCCAAATCGGTAAACTTTCAGACCCAAAAATAGCATAACGTAGAAAATATGCAGATACACCGATGGAAATCACTTTATGGAATCCTAACTTTTTCAAAAAATATCCTAAATAAGCCATGGTCAATATTTCTGCAAATTGACCGATGGTCATAGCAGGCCCTATTTGACTATCCGGTATTCCAATATTGGATAAAAATGGTGCCGTTTGTAAAAAATAGATCTGGTGAATGGCGCTAATAGCTAAACTGGTAATCACCAGTACGGTGAAAGAAGTCATTCCAAAAAGTTTAAATGCTTTTTTGAAGGCTAATTTTTCTACCATATCTTTCCTAGGATGGGTAGCAGGTAATGAAAAACAAAATGCACCATAAAAGATGGAAATTATACCGGAAAATTTTAAGGCATCTACCAAACGCGCTGTTACATCTGAGACTTCTTCACCTACAAAAAAAGGTGGCATCAATTGAAAATCTAAATTATTCTGCAGCCAAATCATAGGAAAGACCCAACTAGCGACAATCCAACCTAATGTACCCCAAACACGAATTTTTGGAAAATTAACATCTGAGTCATTTATATGGGAGAAAGTGATGGAATTAGATAAAGCCAAAGTCGGCATATACAATATACTGTAGAGAATGGATAAAACGAGCCATGGTATATATTCTGTCTGGTAAGCAGTCATCCATTTAACAATACCGCCAGCAGTTACTAAAATGGCCAAGATTCGTTCCGAATTAAAATATCGATCTGCCATCTGCCCAGCAATAAAAGGGGCAGTTATGGCCCCAATGGAACCAGACAAGCCCAAAACCATTCCAATTTGTGACCCAGTAAAACCCAATCCGCCATTTATTACTGGTGCGGATAAAAATCGCGCTGTAACAGGCAACCATGCTCCCCATAAAGCATACTGGAGAAACATCATGGCGCTAAGACGGATCTTATTCGTCATAAACTTTTTAGTAAAGTATTATATGAGGCGTCGTTTCTTCGGATCCCACTCCACGCGGCGGCCAGTCAAATAAGATTCTGTAGCCATGGCACAAGTAACAGCCTCCTGGAAGGCAACTTCCATATTACATTTAGGTTGAGTGCCACTTCGAATAGAATCAAGCCAGTCTTTAATATGAAGATGTGTCGGGTCTACCCGCTTCCCTTCTTTATATGTATAAAGCAGCCCTTTATTTGCAAAATATTGAGAAGTTGCAGAAGTTACTCCATCTATCTGTTTTGAACCTGGTGAGTAGGTATATATGGGATATTTCGAATTAATGGCACCACTTTCTAGCCGTTCTTTATATTGAGTGGATGCTTGATCCGCCTTAACAGAAAAGCCACCTACATTACCAACATTAGATTGACCACCTAATACCATGGTTGCATCATGCCCCATGATCCTATTGCCACGATTATCATTTGATGATAGGGTTGCGCTGTAAAGAAGCGTTAAATCCTTTTCAGGGTATTCCAAAGTTGTGTGCCAGACATCTGGCACATCCCTTCCATCTTTGTAGAAATAGATGCCCCCGGATGAAGATGCATATTTGGGAATCCCCAAATCCATAATCTGGTTCATGGCATCAAAATCATGTGAAAAAAGATCACCCGAAAGACCAGTACCATAATCGTACCAACACCGCCAGCGAAAGAATCGTCTCAGGGCTTCTTCGCCATAGGGGATTTTGTTTGGAGATGGTTCCTGAAATGTATCCCAGTCAAGATTCTTTTCATTGGCCTTTGGATCAATCGTCCAAACCCAGGCTCCCCAGGGAGAATTGCGGTTTGTGGTAATTTCAACAAGGTTGATTGGTCCCAGCAATCCTTTATCAATAATCTGTTTAGCTTTATAATTGGCTTCAACTTGCCTGTTTTGGTGACCAAGCTGCAGGGTAATACCTGTCTCCTTTACAGTATCATACATGTCGACTGCTTCCTGAAAAGTACGAGTAAGCCCTTTTTCACAGTAAACATGTTTCCCTGCTTTAGCCGCATCAATTGCAATCCTAGAATGCCAATGATCCGGTGTAGCAATAATAACTGCATCAATCTCTTCATTAGCTAGTAAATCTTTGTATTGGCGGTAACGAGTTGCTGCACTGGATGGTTTTCCACCAGGACGAACTTCATTTTGGGATGCATCCACACCTGCTTCTGCTCGTTTATCAAATAGATCACACACACCCAATAAGGAACAATTCAAGTCTTTCTGAGACATAAAGGTATTAAATGCCTTATCCATTTTATTTTTTTTGAAATTTTTATAAGCATTATCTGTCCACCATTTTGAAGCAAAGCCAGCCCCTCGAACCAAATGCCCACCTCGTCCACCGTAACCGATAACACCTATATTAAGATGTTTTGAATCTGTGATCTTTTTCACCACGGCCGGCGCTTTTTTTTCATCGATAAGGTCCGCCAATAAATTGGACCGCTTGATGGATTCAACTTTTATTTTCTTCCACAGATTAGCAAAGAATATTCCCAATACTGGAACAGTGGCTAATGCTTTTATGAATTCTCTTCTATTTTGGTCATTTGGTTGTTTATTTTGATTTTCACTCATAAGACTTCCTTTAGGCGGACCGATTTTCAATAAGACGATCCAAACCAATAATATGGCTAGTTGGAAAATAGTATAGGATAAAAAGTGCACAGGCTTCGATTAAATTTTTATTCACAGTCAGATAGTTTCCTTCTCCTGCTTTGGAATATTCCAACCCAATCAATGGTGGGGCAAATAAATAATATAACAGGATTAAAACCATACCACAGATGGCTGCATATCGAGAAAATAATCCCAGCATGAGGCATAAGCCAACCAGAGTTAAACCCCACATATTCACAAAATCTGAAATGGTCAGTAAAGTTGGATCAGAAACGATGGTTTTGGCCCATTCAGAAAAAATCCATTTTGAATCCAAAAGGTAGCCTATGGATGACCAGTAAGGGTTCAGGACTTTGGATAATCCTTCATAAAGGATATGCCATCCAATCAGTAAACGAAGAGCAACCAATCCATAAAACTGTGCATTATTCAAGGTAATGTTTGGCGAAATGGAGTGCAGTTTTTCGTTCATTTTTTCTTCCAATATTTTAATTGTTAAAATAAATCAGAGCCCAAGCATAACTGAAAACTATTTCAGAATCAATACTGGTTTTCAGGGAATATTCAGAATGACCTATAAAATAATTATACCTTTTAATTAGTATGGTTCCTTCCCAAAATCAAAACCAATTTCTTATAGAGAAAATTGTAGGTATAATTATAGTTAAGAGAATTTCAATTGGCTAAGAAATATTGGAATAAATATTATGCAAACCATCACAACTTAGAAGAACCAATAAGTTTTACTAAATCAATAATTAAACTTGTACCGGAGAATTGTAAAATGATGGAATTGGGTTGGGGCAATGGTAGAGACTCATTTTATTTTGCAAGAATGGGACATTCTCTGTGGGCTTGTGTTCAATATGACGTAATCATTAATACATTACCAACTCTTAAAAATATTTCACCACATTTTTATATTAATTATATCAGGGATATAAAAACTATTCCTGATATGAAATTTGATAGAGTATATTGATCTAAATAAATTTATTCTGATGGTTCAGATGGGACCAGTTTAGAAATCAATGCTATAAAAACTTTGGAATCACCATTCCTGTCTTCTTTTTATATTCGGCCCACTCCGGGTAACGAGACATAGATGCCTCTTTTTGAAGAATATTTACCAGAAAAACAGCAATCCAGACCCAAGCTAGAATAGCCCAGGGAATCCAGTGCTGCACAATAAGAGCATAGGATCCATAGAGCATGATTTCGCCAAGATAATTGGGGTGGCGTATATATTTAAATAGGCCTTCTCGAATAAGACCAGATCGATATTTTAGTGTAAAATATTTCTGACTATCAGCTGTCATCATGATAACCACACCAAGAGTATGGATACAGATTGCAGTAGTCAGGATTGGTAAACTCGCTATTTTCTGATCTGGACCAAGAATCCCTGAAATTAAAAGATAAGGAAAGGCCCAATAGGGTCCCAGCACCAGTACAAAAGCCATGAGCCCTCCACCTAGAGTCACTTTTTTTTCCCACTGCCTATCGGGGAAAGCAAAATGTTTCAGGATCCAGCAAAAGCCATACATTCCATGCAAAGCCAGATACACATGTGCTTCCGGAGAAAAATTCTGATAATGTTTCATTAGCAGAAGAACAAAAAAGAAGGTGCCTGTTTTCTGGAAATTGATTACCCAGGCGAGTTTTAATATTCGGGGGCCGCCTAAAAATCTTTCTGTTATATACTGAGAAAAACGAATCCAGTGAGCCCAGATTGGTTTATTGTTTTGTTGGTCATTCATTTTAACATCCTTTCTATCAGTGAAGACAGTTTAGAAAATAACCAGAAACAATCAAGACGGCCCTATTGACCAATTCGCTGCGCTTATGGTTTATTTTTGAGAATGGTTTCTATCCGATCCATTATTGTAGTATCGAGAATATCTGTATGATTTACACTTTCCAGATTTTGTTTAAGCTGATCCGTTTTAGAAGCGCCGAGGATCACTGTGCTGACATGTTTATTTTTAAGACACCAGCACAAAGCCAAGTTCACCAGCGGGATGCCAATTTCACCAGCCAGTTTTGATAATTGCTTTACTTTTTCATAGTGCTGAATATAATCTTTAGATTCAAACATATTCTTGATAAACTGATGTTCATCTAGATTGGCCCGACTATCATCCGGCATACCATCCATATATTTTCCAGTTAAAAATCCTGATGCTAGGGGACTCCAGATAGTGGTACCTAATTGTTCATTTTCGAAAAGCTCACTATATTCGCTTTCCATTTTCTTCCGGGCAAACATATTATATTCGGGTTGTTCCATGGAAGGAGGTGTAAGTCCAAGTTCTTTGGCTATCCTATATGCTTCTTTGATTTCTTCAGCAGACCATTCTGATGTTCCCCAATAGCAAATTTTTCCCTGTAATACCAGAGTATGCATGGCTCGGACGGTTTCTTCTATGGGGGTTTCAGGATCTGGGCGGTGACAAAAATAAAGATCCAGATAATCAACCTGTAGTCTTTTCATTGCAGCATGGCAAGCATCAAGAATATGTTTATGGCTAAGCCCACGCTGTGTTGGTTTTTCACCTCCCCAAAATACTTTACTAGATACAATAAATGTATCCCTTTCC
>MDTE01107238.1_pt1 | contig 46810 bp, 46 predicted proteins | sample 811231 | NCBI WGS metagenome assembly MDTE01 (sample SAMN05326651, study PRJNA326480) | marine metagenome | isolation source: seawater | place: Indian Ocean: Red Sea | collected 2010 | reverse complement strand
TGTGGAAGCGCAGTAATGCGTGCAGCTGACCAGTACTAATAGCTCAATTGGCTTGATTTATGCACTGAAAAAAATTTTATATTAAAAATAAAGATAATGATGTTGAGACTGCTAATATATCAATTAAAATATTAAGCACTCTTTTTGTGAAAAATTTAGAGAGTATATTACCAAAGATACATCCTGTAATTATTACAAGAATAAACCAATAATTTATAAAATAAATGTTTTTTGTGTCCCAAAAAAAAAATAAGAAAATTAGATATTGGAATAAGGCTAAGTAGAAATAAAAATAAGTTACATTATATCTTGATGAATTGATGTTTTTATTTTTTCCAAAAGATAATATAAAAATTGATAACAAAGTTCCTCCAGAATTAGTAAGACCGTGGGCAACTCCAATTAAATTGATTAAAAACTTTTTAATTTTTTGATCTACATCTTTTAGAATATTTTGGAATTTATATTTTGAAAAAATAGAAAATAAAATTAATGAAGAAACTACTACTTTAAAATTTATATCATCTTTAAAAAAATTTATTAAAAAAATTCCTAAAAAAATTCCTGGCAAACAATATTTAAAAAAAATGTTCGAAATTTCCTTTTCTTCTACAATTTCAAGTTTTTTGTTTTTAAACTTAAAATAAATAATATTTAGAGAACTAGTTAAGATCGAAAGAGGCAATAAATTTGCCATTATTTCTGGCATGCTTTTTCCTAATATTAGTAAAGTTGGAGTTCCAATTACAAGTATTCCAATTCCAACAGATGTTTGTATTACGCTTAAACCCAGCACTAATGCGTAAAAAAAAATATCAATCATTTTATAGATTATTTGTTTAAAGTTTAAAAAATGATATTAACTAATTAAAATTAAATAACAATCTTATTAAATTTAAATATTACGAAAAATTATAAGACTATATTATATGTATAAAAATAAAAAAATTATTGCAGTTATACCAGCAAGAAAAAATTCCAAAGAAATTAAAAAAAAAAATTTGATAAAATTAAATGGTCTTCCTTTAATTTCATATACTATTGATTATGCCAAGAAATCTAAATTAATTGATAGAATATTTGTAAGTACTGATGGAAAAGAAATAGCCTCGGTTTCAAAAAAATTTGGTGCAGAGATCATAATGCGACCAAAAAATCTTTCAAATGATGTCATAATGCCCGATCATGCTGTTGTACATGCAATAGATTATGTTGAAAAAGTACTACATTATAATTTTGATTATGTGGTATTTTTGCAACCAACAACACCTTTAAGAGAGTCGGCAGAGCTAGATAAAGCAATAAAATATTGTTTAAAAAAAAATTTTGATACTGTTTTTTCAAGCATTGATTATAAACCATTTTTATGGAGAAGAAATAAAAATTCAATTTATCCTGTAACAGGCAATCCTTTTAAAAGAAAGAGAAGACAGATAATGAATGATATCAACGAAACAGGTTCTTATTATATAACAAATAAAGCAACATTTAAAAAATTTAAGAATAGATTCGGAAAAAAAGTTTCAAATTATGATTCCGATATTCTTTCTTTATTTGAAATAGATACATTGGATGATTATAAATTTATTAAGGAGTTGTTTAAAACTTCAATATTAAAAAATCATAAAATTAGTTTACCAAAAAAATAAAATGAAAATATTTGCTGAAATTGGATTGAACCATCTTGGAGACTCAAAAAAAGCCTTAGACATAGTACAGGAGTGTATTAAGCGTGACATAGATGGTATTACTTTGCAAATTCAACCAAATTTTTATTACGATAATTCTAAAAATTTCAGAAGAGCTTTGAGTATTGAAACTTATAAGAAAATTTCATCAATAGTTAAAAAAAAAAAAAAATTGTTTGGGTTAGCAATTATGGATTTAAAGACTTTAGAGAAGTACAAGTCTGTTAAATTTGATTTTTTAAAAATTTTAAGTTTAGCTTTTGATAACACAGAATTAATAAAAAAAGCGATTAAAACTAAAAAAAAAATATTTATTTCAACAGGGTTTTCAAACATACAAAGTATAATTCGCTTAGGAAAAAAATATCCAAATGTAAATTTTATACATACAAGCCTTGATGATAAACCGATAGATGCAAATTTATCAGCAATTCAAACAATGAAAAATAAAACTAAAAATAAGATTTCATATGGATTGCATTCTTCAGATCACGAGATTTTATTGTTATCAATTTGTTATTCACCTGACTCTATCTTCTTTTATATAAAGCCAACTAAAACTTACAATTATCCAGACAATGAACATGCAATTTCATTGAAAAATTTACCTAAAATTTTAAAATTAATAAAAATTGCTAAATTATCTTTAGGTAATGGTATAAAAGTTAAAAAAAAAATTCCAGATTGGGTTTACGAATGAGAGCAGTAGTATTAGGTTCAACTTCCGGTATAGGCAAATCAATAGCTCAAAATTTGAAGAAAACTTGTAAAGATGTAATATTCTTGGGCTCTAAGGACGTTGACACTTCCTCTTTAAAAAATGTAAAAAATTTTTGTAAAAAATATTATGGTCCAGATGTATTAGTTTTAAACACAAGTGGCCCACCTGATTTACAATTTAATAATATTAGTAATGAAATTTGGATTGAGAATTTTAACAAATTATTTTTATCTTTTGCAAATATTGTTAAAGATATAGGAATAAAAAAAAATGGTTATGTTTTTTTAATTTCATCTTACATAATAAAACAACCGACAGATGAATTGATTATTTCAAGCTCGCTAAGATCTGGTTTCAGTTCTTTATTTAAATCTTTAAGCATTATCTATTCAAAAAAAAATATTAAATTTATAAATATTGCTCCGGGCCCAATTAAAACTAAAAGATTAATTAATTTAATAAAGAAAGATGGACTGACTATAAATAAATTTGCAAAACAGCTCCCAGGAAAAAAAATACCAGAAGCTAGTGAAATTGGAAAATTTGTCAATTTTGTTGTTCAAAACAAAATAACTTCTTTAAACGGGAATACTATTACATTTGATAGTAACTTAATTAAGGGCCTTTAATCTTCAAATATTTAATTTAATAAGTAAAAACAACATAAATAACTTAAAAAAGTATCATAAAATATATTTATTTATTATTTGAAAAAAAATTATATTTATCTATAAATGGGTAATAGTGTTCAATTATTGAACAACCAAATATATTAAGATTAAATTAAATATATTTAATTATATGGAAAAAAATAAATCTAATAAAAAAGGTCAAAGACTGGTTTATATGAATGGCCATTATGTTCCTGAAAATCAGGCAAAGATTTCAATTTTTGACTCCGCTCTAATGTTTGGAGACATGGTTTTTGAGATGACAAGATCGTTCAACAAGAAACAGTTTAAGTTAAAAGAACATTTAGAGAGGTTACTTTATGGAGTAAAAATTTATAGAATACCTCTTAAATTAAACATTGAAGATTTAGAAAGAATTTGTTTAGAAACTGTTGAAAAAAACGAAGAATTTTTTGAAACAACTGACGAACATAGGTTAATGATTAATATAAGCAGAGGTCCTTTGGGAATTTATGCGCCAGTATTTAATAACAAGATTGAACCAACAGTTGTTGTAGCAGATTTTCCACTAAAGTGGACAGTAGCAAGTATGGGTAAATTATATGATGAAGGTATTAATGCTGTTCTTGTGAATCAAAGAGCAATTCCTGCGCATTTAATGGATCCTAAAATTAAAAATAGAAGCAGAGTTTTTTATCAAATGGCCAATATAGAAGCTTCGATGTTTAGAGGAAAAAATAATTGGGCGTTAATGATGGATACAGATGGTTTTATTGCAGAAGGAAGTGGAGATAATTTTTTTATAGTAAAGAATGGTACAGTTATTACTCCAGAGGGAAGAAATTGTTTAGTTGGGATTTCTAGAAATTATGTTTTTGAGGTATGTGAAACATTAGGAATTAAATGTATAGAAAAAAATATTGAGCCCTATGATATTTATACAGCAGACGAGGCTTTTATGACAGGGACGCCATTTTGTATTTTGCCAGTTTTTAGGTTTAATGAGACAAAAGTAGGTGATGGTAAATTTGGCAAAATAACAAAAAAAATTATTGATAAATGGAGTGAAAATGTAGGTGTAGATATAATTAATCAAATTAAAAAATTTGAAAAAGAATGTAAAAAACTTAATAAAAATAATGCAACCACACCATATCAGTTTTCTTCAGAAGTATAAAATTTATAGCAAAACTTATTTAAAAAATTAAATAAATTTAGATAACTTTAAACGAATGATTTAATTAAAATTATGAATAAAAAAATTGGCTTTATGCAGGGCAGATTAGTTGATACTGAAAAAAAAAATGCGATTCAATATTTTCCTGAAAAAAATTGGTTAAAAGAATTAAAAATTGCAAAAAAAATAAATTTCAAAATTATGGAATGGACAATTAATTATGAGAATATTAAAAAGAATCCACTTTTCAATGGCAATTTAAAAGAATTAAAGAAAATAATTAAAAGTACTAAAATTCAAATTCCATCAATCACAAATGATTATTTCATGCAAAAACCATTTTTTAAGAAAAAAAACTTTAAGAATAAATATCAGATACTGGAAAATTTGAAGAAAATAATTTTAAATGGAAATAAAATTGGAGTTAAGTATCATATTTTCCCTTTAGTAGATAATGGCAGTATAAATCGTATATGCGAGGAAAAAATTTTAATTCATGAAATAAGAAAATTAACAAAGTTTTTAAACAAAAACTCAAAAATTCTTTTTGAATCAGATTATAGACCTCAAAAAATAACTCAATTTATCAAAAAATTTAAAACTAAGAAAGTTGGTATAAACTATGATACAGGAAACAGTGCAGGATTGGACTATAATTTTGATGAAGAAATTAAATATTTTAAATATGTAAAAAATATTCACATTAAAGATAGAATTTTAAATGGAAATACTACTAGGCTAGGAAAAGGAAATTGGAATTATAAAAAATTTTTTAAATTGATTAAAGGTAAGTATGAAGGTAATTTTATTCTACAAACTGCTAGAAGCCAAAAAAAAAGGCATGTAGAAGAAATTATTATTAATAAAAAGTTTTTCGAAAATGAATACAAATAAAACAGTTTTAATTACAGGTGCATCAAAAAATTTAGGCAATTATTTAACTAAATTTTATTTAGAAAAAAATTTTACAGTAATAGGTATAACAAAAAAAAGTAAATCTAAAATCAACAAAAATAACTACTTATGTGATTTAAGTGATGCGAAAAAAACAGAAAAAACTTTGAAAAAAATAAAAAAAAAATATAAAAATATTAATCTTATTATCGCATGCGCTGGTGCAAGTAAAAAAACATATAATAAAACAGAAACCATTAAAGATTGGAAATTTGCCTTTAATAATAATTTTTTTTGTTTTACTAATTTATTAGACTCCTATTTAAAAATTTATAAAAAAAAATCTACAAAAATTATTGTAATTTCGTCAATTGCATCAAGCAAAATTACAAAAGCACCGATAACTTATTCAGTGGCAAAATCTGCTTTGAACTTTTATGCTCAGATGAAAGCTAAAGATTTATCTAAAAATGATATAAAAATTAATATTTTATTACCTGGAAATATTTTAATGAAAAATAACAACTGGAGTAAAAAAATTAAAGACAATCAAAAACAAGTTAAAAAATATATTAAAGAAAATGTTCCTTTAAATAAATTTTGCAGACCAGAGCAAATAGCTGAGATGTGTGATTATTTGTTTGGAAACTCTGGAGATTATGTAACTGGTTCAAAATTTATTATTGATGGCGGTGAAAGCTTATGAAGAAAAAAGTTTGTTTGATCACTGGTGGTGCTGGATTTTTGGGTAAAAAATACTGTGAGTTTTTTTTAAAAAAAAATTATGTAGTTTTATGTGTCGATAATAATAAAAAAAATTTAAAGTTTATTAAGTCACTTAATTATAGGGATTTATTTGTTTATGAATGTGATATTACAAGTGAAAAAAAAGTACAAAAGTTATTTAAAATAGTAAAAAAATCATTTTCTATTGATGTATTAATTAATAATGCAGCTATAGATGCTATTCCTTTTAAAAAGAAAGACTCCCAAAAATTTCCAACAAGCAAGATGTGGGATGAAGAAATTAATGTAAGCTTAAAAGGTTCTTTTTTTATGATTAAATTTTTTGGCGAAGAAATGTATAGAAAGAAAAGCGGTTCAATAATTAATATTGGATCTGACTTATCTGTCATAGCCCCAAATCAAAAAATATACAAATCATCTTACGAAAATTATATTAAACCAGTTACTTATTCAGTCATAAAACATGGAATGGTTGGTCTTACAAAATATTTTGCATCTTTATATGGAAAAAATAATGTAAGAGTAAATATGATTTCACCTGGTCCAATAAAAAATAACCAAAGCAAAAAACTCTTAAATGAATTAATTAATATAATACCTATGGAAAGATTGGGTGATTCAAAAGAAATTTTAGGATTATTATATTTTCTCTCTAATTCCGATTCCTCTTATATTACTGGTCAAAATATTCTTATAGATGGAGGAAGGACAATTATTTGACTAATTTAATTTGTAATAATTTAAATTTAATATAGTTATAACGAAATGATAAATAAACCATATTTAATCGCAGAAATTGGAATTAATCATAATGGAAGTTTGAATATTACAAAAAAACTTATTGATTATGCTAAAAGTTCAGGATTTGATGCAGTTAAATTTCAAAAAAGAACAATTGATATCGTATATGATAAAGCAACTTTAGAAATTCCTCGAGAAAGTCCGTGGGGAAAAACTACTAGAGAACAAAAATTAGGTCTAGAGTTTGAAAAAAATGAGTATGATGAAATCGATAAATACTGTAAAAATTTAAAAATTGATTGGTTTGCTTCAGCATGGGATGTTCAAAGTCTTGAGTTTTTAGATAATTATAATTTGAAATATCATAAAATTGCCTCAGCAATGATTGTTGATAAAAATTTATTAAAGAGTGTTGCTGAGAGAGGAAAACATACCTTTATTTCAACAGGCATGTCCACAAAAGAGGATATAGATAATGCCGTAACAATTTTTAAGAATAAAAATTGTTCATTTGAATTGATGCATTGCATTTCAACTTATCCCATGAGAGATGAAGATGCTAATTTAGCAACAATAACACAACTAAAAAAAGAATATGATTGTAATGTAGGTTATAGCGGTCATGAGAATGGGGTGATAGTGTCTTTAGCTGCAGTTATGTTGGGAATAACCTCGCTAGAAAGACACATAACATTAGATAGAACAATGTATGGCTCAGATCAATCAGCCTCTTTAGAGTTGGCTGGAATGAAAAATCTTACATCATCTATTGATAAAATTCTATTATCCCTGGGAAAACCATCATTAGGTAAAATATTAGATACAGAAATTCCAATTGCAAAAAAATTGAGAGCTCATATTAAAATATGAAATAATGAAAAAAAGCGATTTTGACTTAAATGATCAATTAAAAGACAATATTAATACTCACCTTAAAATATTAAAAATTTCTGATCAGATTCATAATGTAATTCGTACCATTCATAAAAAATTAAAAAATGGTGGAAAAATAATGTTCTGTGGAAATGGTGGTTCGGCTGCTGATGCCCAACATTTAGCTGCTGAGTTTATAGTTAGGCTAAGACCTCATGTGAACAGAATGCCTATCCCTGCTTTAACATTAGCGCAAGATACATCAACTTTGACTGCGTGCGGTAATGACTATAATTTTGATGATATTTTTTTAAGAATGTTTCAAGCTATAGCAGATAAAAATGATATTTTAATTTGTATATCAACTTCTGGTAAATCTAGAAATATATTGAAAGTTTTAAAGGAAGCAAAAAGAAGAAAAATTTATTCTATTGGTTTTTTGGGTAAAGGTGGTGGGCAAGCTAAATTGAACTGTGACAAGCCTCTAATTATAGAGTCCCAAAATACTGCAAGAATACAGGAATGTCATATTTTTTTGGGTCACTATATTTTAGAAAAGGTTGAGAATTTAATGTTAAATAAAAAATTCTAACATTTGTTCATTACATTCTTGGAAATTTGTAATTAAATAATTCAAATTCTTTACTCCAAATTTCCTTAACAAGTTGCTTGCTCTCTTCAGTATAAAATTTTAAGTGATTTTTAGACGTATTTTTTTTTGTATGGAATAGTTTAAATTTTTCTTTTGGAAGCTTTAATTTTTTTTGAATTTTTATAATATCTTTTTTAAGAGTTTCAAATCTTCCCACATAATCTACAGCTAACTTACCATCAATAGTATAAATTTTATTGTATGGAAACATTTCATAATAATAATTATTTTTATTTCCTATTTCCTTTTTGAGATTTTTTAAAAATTGAGTAAACTTTTTTTTTGTAAACTTGTTTTTATTGTGAGATTTATTGTCATTAATTATCGACCATTGTTTATCATCAAACATCCATTCTGAAAGTGCGTGTGTATATGGATTCCTAACAAAAGCAAATTTGAAATATTTTTTCCAAGTCTTTTTATCATAATTTCGTAATTGCTTTGCTGTTGCATGCATACTTGTTGTGCCAATTTTTTTTTTAAGTATTTCTCTAAATGCATATTCAATTATAGGCCTTTCAAAAAGTTTATTATCTTTAATTCTTAAATTTATAGCTTTGGAAATCATTTTAAGACCAAATTTATTGTTGACCATTTCAAGTATTTGCCTGTTATACGGAATTCCTTTTCTAAGAGAATGATTCCAACCATTTAAAATATCCTTTTTTCCTAAATATTGACTAAAGAATACTGTTACAGATGATCCAGCTGTTTTTGGAACATGTAAAAATATAAATTTATGTTTGTGACTTATAATCATTGTATTAAAATAACTTTCAGAATAATTGAATATTTATATAAAATAAAATTCCATTGGATAACAGAAAATTATAATGAAATTAAGTCATAATGAAATAAAAATAGGAATTCCTTTAGATTTTAATAATGATCTTTAAAATTTTAAATATTTTATTTAAATGTAGATTTTATTTAAATACTCCAAAAAAAAGTGAATTAGTTGTTTTAGATGATGAGGGAATTGAATACCTAAAATATATACTCAAAAATAGAAAATATTTTACTTTAGTTACCAGGTCATCAAATTTAAAAAATATATACTTTTCACCAAAAGTTTTATTCTTTACTTTTGTACACTTTAAAGGTGATTTATTTTTAGCATACTTGTCAGCTTTAATTCATGTTATTAAACCAAAAATAGTTATTACTTATGTGGATAATGCATCAAAGTTTCATTATTTGGCTAAATTGTTTAAAGACAAAATTAAATTTTTAGCAATTCAAAACTCAACAAGAGATCTTGAAATCAAAATTAATGAGTATGTAGAAAAAAAAAATTTATACTCTTTTGGTTATAAGCAAAATTATTATGTCCCATACTTATTTTGTTATGGTCAATATGAAATCGATTTTTGTAAAAAAAAAAAATTTAAAATTAAAGATTTCAAAAAAATTGGCAGTATAAAAGTATCAAATTTTAAAAAAATACAAAAACTTAAATTATTAAAAAAAAAAAAATATGATATTTGTTTAATTCCAGATGCAGCACCTAATTATGATGATTATTTTAAATTAAAAGGATTTGAGCAGGGTTTTGCTCAAACCATAAAATATACAATAAAATTTTGCAAAGAAAATAATAAAAAAATTATTTTTCCTTTGAAAAGATATTTTAAAACTTTCAAGACTGAGGAAATAAATTTTTTAAAAAAATATTTAAATAAAATGGAACTTAAATTTTTATTAAAAAATAAATCAGATAAAAGTAAAAGAAATAAATATAACTCTTATTTTAAAATGTATGAAAGCAATGTTACTATTGCGAGTGCTACCTCTATGTTAAGAGAGGCATTATCTTTAAAAAAAAAAATTATGGTTTGTAACTTTACACCAACCAAAATTTATGATTTTCCAATAAATAAATTTTTCTTTTTAAAAAATCCAACCTATCAAGAATTTGAAAATAAATTAAAAAGAATCTTGTCGATGAGTGAAAAAAAATATTTTAATTTATTAGGCAAAAGGTCAAATTATATTATTGAAGATGCCAACAGAGTTGATGCAAATGATGAAATCAATTCATATATAGATAGTATTTTAAAAAGTGATAAAATTAAAAAAATTAAATAAAATTAATGATACCTTATAGTACACAAAAAATTGATAAAAAAGATATTCAGGAAGTTATAAAAACTTTAAAATCACCATTTCTAACACAAGGCCCAAAAGTAGAGGAATTTGAGAAACAAATTGCTAAAAAAGTAAATGTAAAATTCGCTGTAGCAACAAATAGTGCAACTAGTGCTTTACATATATCTTGTATGGCGTTGGGTTTTAAAAAAAATAATATATTATGGACAACACCAAATACGTTTGTGGCGTCATCTAATTGCGCTTTACATCTTGGTGGTAAAATTGACTTTGTAGACATTGATTATCTTACTGGAAATATTGATATAAACTTACTTGAAAAAAAGCTTATAAAAGCAAAAAAGAAAAATAGATTACCAAAAATACTTGTTCCAGTTCATTTTTCTGGATTACCTACAGATCAAGATAAAATACAAAAATTATCTAAAAAATATAAATTTAAAATTATTGAGGATGCATCTCATTCCCTTGGAGCAAAATACAACAATGAAAAAGTAGGAAGTTGTAAATGGTCAGATATAACTATTTTTAGCTTTCATCCTGTAAAAATTATTACTACTTTTGAGGGTGGTGTTGCGACGACAAAAAATAAAACAATATATGAAAAATTAAAATTATTTTTGAATCATGGAATAACTAAAAATAAAAAAAAATTTAAATATAAAAATAATAGAAGTTGGTATTATGAGCAACAAGTATTGGGATTAAACTACCGAATGACAGATGTAGCGGCTACAATGGGCTTAAGTCAATTAAAGAAATTAAACAAATTCGTAAGTCAGAGAAATTATATTGCAAAAAAATACAGTAAATTATTAAACAAGAGGTATTTACACTTACCCAAAACAAAGAAAAAAATATTATCTAGTTTTCATTTATATGTAATAAAAATCAAAGATGAATATAAGAATCAGCATGAAAAAATATTTAATCATTTGAGGAAAAACAAAATTAATGTAAATTTGCATTATATTCCTGTGCATTTACATCCTTATTATAAAAAATTAGGGTTTAAAAATGGAGACTTTAAAATTTCCGAAAAGCATGCTCAGACTTCAGTTTCCATACCAATTTTTCCAGGTTTAAAATTAAAAGAAATTGTAAAAATTAGTAACTTAATAAATAATTTTTTTTTAAATCTAAATAAAAAATAAATTATGCAAAAGAATGTTTAAAACTTTAATTTTTTCAAATAATAATTTTATAGACAATAATAAGAGAAAAATTTTCCTTGGAGAATGGCTTATACTTAATAAAAATAAATTTAAAAATTATGAAGTAATTAAGTTTAATGAAAAAAAAGATAGAAAATACAAAGATTTTGAATATGTTAAAAAAACCTATGAAAGAGTTTTGAACAATCTCACACCAGTACTTAACAATATACATAAAAAAAATTATAAAAAAAAAGATTGGGAAATTTTAATTTTTTATTTTTTGTCTAATTATATCTTTTTTGCATATGATAAATGGAAATTAATAAAAAAAATTAATAAAAAACATAATTTTGATACTGTAGAAGTTTTCACTTATAAAAAAAATTATTTTTTACAGGAAGATTCAAAGGATTTCTTTTATCAATTAAAATCTGATAAATGGGATGATTGGCTATATTCAAAAATTATAAAAGCTCAAAAATTAAACTTTATAGAAAAAAAAGTTAATATCAAAAAAAAATTTAAAGCAGATTTTGATAATATTTCTAAATTACAATTACAAAATTTTTTTCCAGCAACTGGTAATAAATATTTTTTAAAGAATGTAGTTTTGCCAAAATTTTTGAAATTAAAATTAAATTTAATTTTAAATAAAAATATTAGTTTTTATAATGATATTAATTTGAGAAAAAATAAAATTGTTTCAGAAAAAAGAAATTTATTTAAATCAATAAAATGCAACAATAGTTTTGAAAAATTTATTTATAATACATTATCTGAAATATTCCCCAAAAGTTATTTAGAAAATTTTAGCTTAATTGAAAAAAATATTAAATTTTTAAACTGGCCTAAAGATCCAAAGATAATCTTAACATCATATGATCATTATTTTAATGAGGCTTTTAAGATTTACACAATTAATAAAATTAGAAATGGTTCAAAATTTTATATTCTTCAACATGGACATCAAGGACATCATGATTTTTGTGGCACATTTTACGAGAAAAAAATTTGCAATAAATATTTATCATGGGGAAATAATTCTAAAGATAAAAAAGTTATACCTCTATTTTGTACTACTAATTTTGGAAAAAAAATAAAAAAAAAAATTAAAAAAGATATCATTATTTCTTACACCGAATTTCCTCTGAAGCCCTGGAAGCAACAAATCTATCCAAGATTAATTGATGAAACTAAAATATATAAAGATGAATTAATTAATTTAATTGGTTCATTTAAAATAAACGAAAAAAAAATTGATTTAAAATATTATGATAATAACGAAAAAAAAAAATATATTACAAATGAAATAAAAAAGAAATTTAAAAAAATTAATTTTATTTCAACTGATAAAAAAAAAAAAGGTTTTGAGTTTTCTAATCAATACAGACTTATTATTGAAACAACAAATTCTACTGGTTTCATAGAATTATTATCTTTAAATATCCCTGTAATATTAATAACTAATAAGAAATTTTTTCTTATAAAAAAAGAATACAAAAAATATTATGATGCGTTAATTAAATCTAAGATTATTTTTTTTGATACAAAAAAAGCCTCTAATTTTATAAATTTAAATATTAATAAAATAAATAATTGGTGGTTTAATGAAGCCACACAAAAAAGAATAAAATATTTCTGTAATCATTTATGTAAATATGAGGGTAATTTAAATAATGGGTTAGATAAAATAATTAATAAAATTAGATAATTTATTTGAAAAATAATTAAAGTTATCTATAAGTATCTTAATTTGTTCAATTATTGAACAATCAAATATTACAATATAAGATTTATAAATTTATAATGTTTAACAAGAAAAATATTTTAATCACTGGTGGAACAGGGTCATTCGGAAATGCATTCGTTTCATACTTACTAAAAAACTATCAGTGCAATAAAGTTATTATTTTCTCAAGAGATGAATTGAAACAACATGACATGAAAATTAAATTTAATGGATTTAAAAATTTAAGATTTTTAATTGGTGATATAAGAGATCTTGAAAGATTAAAATTTGCATTTAGAGATGTTGATTATGTTGTTCATGCTGCTGCCTTAAAACATGTTCCAATAGCTGAGTATAATCCTTTAGAATTTATAAAGACAAACATTATGGGATCAAGCAATATAGTTACAGCAGCTTTAGATAATCAAGTAAAAAAAGTAATAGCCTTATCTACTGACAAAGCTGTAAATCCAATTAATTTGTATGGCGCAACAAAATTGTGTGCAGAAAAAATATTTATAGATGCTAATGCTATTACAGGAAAAAATTCGACAAAGTTTAGTATTGTAAGGTATGGAAATGTTTTAAATTCTAGAGGATCAGTAATACCTTTAATTTTAAAAGCTAAATCAGAAAATATTAAAGAAGTTCCACTAACAGATGAAAGGATGACACGTTTTTTTATAAGCCTAACTGATGCAGTTAAATTTGTGATTAGAGGCCTTAATCTTATGGATAAAGGTGAAATTTTTGTTCCTAAAATGCCATCTGTATATATTAAAGATTTAATAAAAACTGTTTATCCAAGTTGTAAGTTTAAAAAAATAGGAATACGTCCTGGAGAAAAAATTGATGAACTTTTAATTTCAGAAAATGAGTCATCTGATGCTTATGAGATTAAAGGGGGGTATGTGTTAATATCAAAGAAAACTTACTTTGCGAGTAAACTTAAAGAAAAATTAAAAAAAAATAAAAATTTATTTGAATATAACTCAAGAGATAATAATCAGTTTCTTTCAAGAAAACAAATCTCTGAACTATTAAAAAATAAACTTTTATGATCGTTGATAATAAATTTTTAATAAAAAATTTAAAATATATTTGTATTATTGGTTATAGTCCAATAATTGAAGAAATATTCAAATTTAATAATAAAAATAATTTAAAAACAATATTTATTACATCATCTGATCAAGCAAAGAAATTAAACAAAAAAATTAAATTTAAAGTTTTTGACAAAATTGACTCTAATTTTAAGAGCTATATTAAAAAAAATGTTGAAATAGACAAAACACTTTTTTTTAGTTTTGGTGCACGCTACATATTTAAAAAAGATATCATAGACAATTTTTTTAAAAAAAATCTAATAAATTCACATTCTAGAAGACTGCCATTAGATGCTGGCTCAGGTGGTTTTTCATGGAATATTATGAGGGAAGATAGGATACATAACCTTTTATTTCATTTAGTTGATGAAAGTATTGATACTGGAAAAATTCTTTTTCATAGAAAAAGCTTATTCCCTTCTTTTTGCAAGATACCCAAAGATTATGAGGATTATCATTTAATAAAATTCCTCAAATTTTATGGTGATTTTATAATAGGACTAAAAAGTAAAAAAAAATTTATCCTACAAAGTCAAAGTACTTACATTGGTAGATATAATCCTAGACTAGATTCTCTTAAAGATAATTGGATAGATTGGAGCTTAGAGTCTTACGACTTAATTAATTTTATTAATGCTTTTGATGAACCATATATTGGAGCAAGCACATATTTAAATAGAGGTAATTTCGGGAGGTTATTCATTAAATCTTCTCAATTACATGGTGGGGACTCTTCTAATCATCCATTCATGTCTGGAATTGTTAGTAGGCACGATAAGGATTGGATATTAATTAGCACAAAATCAAAACATATGCTCATAGTAGAAAAAGTACTTAATGAAAAAGGGCAAAATATTATAGATCAAATTAAAGTAGGGGATAGATTTTTTACACCATTTAATCATCTAGAAGAGAGCAAAAGTAAAAAAACAGTTATTTCATCCAAAGGTAGAAGATAGTTCTAGTTTAAAATGTTTAAGATAGAAAATAAAATTATAGGTAACCGTTCGCCAGTCTACATAATTGCAGAAATAGGCATTAACCATAATGGTAATCTTAAGTTATGTAAAAAAATGATTACAAAAGCAAAAAAATGTGGTGCAGATGCAGTAAAATTGCAGATTTCAAATCCAAAATATAGTTACTGCAAAAACACAAAATCATATAAAATTTTTACTAAAAATAATCTTGATATTACTCAATTAACCAAAGTAAAAAATTTTTGTAATAAAATTAATATTACTTTATTTGCTACACCAGGAGATTTTCAAAGTTTAGATATTATTAAAAAACTAAAGTTTCCAGCAATTAAAATTTCTTCTGGGCTTTTAACAAATTTACCATTAATTAAAAAATCTGCAGAAACAAATTTGCCAATAATATTATCAACTGGCATGGCATATTTTAAAGAAATTAAAAGAGCTGTTGAAATTCTTAAAAAAAGAAAAATAAAAAATTTTGCAATACTTAAGTGCACATCTTTGTATCCATCACCATCAAATACTGTCAATTTAAGATCTATTAAAAGTTTAAAGAAATTTAAAGTTCCAATAGGTTTTTCAGATCATACTCAAAATAACGATGCCTGTTTAGCGGCTGTGTCACTTGGTGCAACAATTATTGAGAAACACTTTACATATAATAAAAATTATAAAGTTCCAGACAAAAAAATATCAGCTGATCCCACTGAATTTAAAAATTTGGTAAATTCTATTAGAAATATTGAAAAATTACTCGGTAAAGAAAAAGAGTTCCCCACATCTGCAGAAAAGGTAAAGAGAAGAATTAATCATAGATCAATAATTTCAGTGAAAAGTTTGAAAAAAGGAGAGAAATTTGACTATGATAATATTGCTTTAAAAAGGTCTGCTAATGGTCGCCCAGGACTTGATCCAAGGTTTTTTTTTAAAATTTTAGGAAAAAAATCAAAAAAAAATCTAATAAAAGATACTAAAATTAATAAAACACATTTTTAAATTATAAATCGGTTTAATGAAAAAAAATATTTTAATTACCTCTATTGGCGGTCATTTTTCTCACGATTTAATCAGATCTCTAAAATCTGACAAGTCAGTTTATATAATAGGCACAGATATAAATTACACAAACAATTCCTATTACATTGATAAATTTTTAAAAGTGCCTGATCCAAGAAAAGATAGTAATAAATTTATAATAAATTTATTAAATATTTGTAAAAAATATAAAATTAATTTTGTTCTTCCATGTTCAGAAAATGAATGCATAATTGTTTCTAAATTGAGTAAAAAATTTAAAAAATTAAAGATAAAAACTTCTGTAAGCGATTATGAAATTGTTAAAAAATTAGTAGATAAGCATAATCTTTTTAATTTTCTTGACGAAAAAAAAATAAATGTAGGAGTGTGGAATAAAATAAACACTTTTGAAGAGCTTAATTCTATGGCAAAAAAATTGGGATATCCTAAAAAAAAACTTGTATTAAAACCTAGAAAAGGCTCGGGATCCAAAGGAGTTATAATTCTAGACTCAAGAAAAATAAATTTTGAGTACTTGCTCACTGACAAAAAAAGATTTTGTGGAACTGGTTCCATAACAGCTTTAAAGAGTGAAATAAAAAAAAATAAAAGAAATATTTTTAATTATATGATTATGCCTTATTATAATAAAAAAACTTTTGATGTAGATTGTTTAGCGAAAGATGGAGAGATGAAACTTTGTGTTCCAAGGTTGAGAATTTATAAGAATCCATTGTCTCCAACAAATGAAGGTTGCATGATAATTAACGAAAAAAGTATACAAAATTATTGTAGAAAAATTATTAAAGTACTTAATATAAATGGTGTTTGTGATTTTGATATTATTCTAAAAAATAATAAAGAGCCTAAGATTATTGATGCAAGTTGTAGACTAAGTGGGTCAGCTACAGCTAGTTTGGCAGCAGGAATTAATATACCACAAAAATTAATAAACTTATTGTCAGGCAAAAATATAAAGAATACTTTTGTGAAAAAAAAACAGTTAGTTTTTCCACAAAATAGATTTGAACTAGTAAAATAGATGAATAAAGGAATAAAGATTTTTTTAGTTGGCCTTGGTTCAGAAATAGGTTCAACTTTACTTTATTTGCTAAATTCTAATAAAAGCCAAAATATTAGAATAAATGGAATTTTAACAAACGAGATTTTTAAAAATAATATAAAAAAAAATTTTGAATCAATTTTAGCTAGGATAGTTATTAATAGTCCAGAACTTATAGATAAAGTTCGATATAATGAAAAAGATTCCCTTTTGATAGTTAATAAAGAAAAAATTAAAGTTTATTGGGGTGATGTAAAAAAATATAATTTATCAAAAATTAAATCGAAATATGATGCTACAATCATAGCCACATCAAAAAACCACATTAACAACAAATCTTTAATGAAAAAATTCTTAAGAATATCCAAATTTGTATTTGGAGTAGCAGAGTCAGATGTCATACCCTCGATTTACCCAAATTTATTAGAGACAAAATCAAAATTATTTGAAAAGACTCAAATAAATATCAAAGATATTAAAGACAAAGTATTTGCACTTGGATCTTGTCAAACGAATGGATGGCAATCACAATTGAGAGGAATCATAGAAGTTTTTAATTCTTTTAATCTTAACTATCAAAAAATGTTAGGATGTGAGGTAGACATTATTCATCCCGATACACCAACAGGTAGACTTGGTACCAAGAGTATAAATCCAAGAGATCAAGATGCTCGAAACAACTTTAGACCTGGATTTTCTCAAGTTGAAAAATCCATGAAAAAAATCTTTAAAAACCCATATTTGAAAAACAATGTTTCTTTAAGAACATTAATATCACCACCAGGTTATCAAATCTCAAGGTTTTATATAGAGTATGAATTAAATAAAAAAAATTATATACAAAGAAAACATTTTAAAGAAAAATTAATTAATTTTTGTAATAAAAATAAATTTATACTGAAATTTACATCAACTAGCTTGGGAAGTAGGGCTTTTCAAAAATCAGAAGCCTCGGCAATTTTATTATTAGATGATAAATATTTTCATTTTAATGAGGATTTTTTAAATCTTAAATCAAATAAAAATAATCATAAGATTTTACAAATAGTGTTTCAGTCGTATGTACACAATACAACGGGCTATTGCAGAAGCGTTATTGAAACAATAAGCAGTGTAATTAAAAATCAAACTTTAAAAAGAAAAAATATATTTTGTTGGAAATAAAATGCATATTCTTAAAAACTCTGAAAAATACACGGTATTTAAATATATTAAACAAAAGAAGACACTTATACTTAAAATATCAAATAGAAAACCTCAGAACATAATAAGAGAATTAAATTTTATAAAAAAATTAAAGAATCATTCAAATTTTTTTAAAAAAAAGATACCGAAAATCATTAATTCGGGACTAATAAAAAAAGGTATTAATAAAAATAAAGGTTTTTATGAAATGGAATTCATAAACGGTCCAACTTTTTCTGAGATAATACAAAAAAATATCTTAAACAAAAATAAATTAAAAAATGTTTTTAACTTAATTTTTAACGAATTTGTTAACGAAATAAGAGGAAATATAAAATTAAAAAAAAAAAATTTTTCTTTATTTCAAACTTTAATTAATAAAGAATATTTCAAAATTTCAAAAAAAGAACTTTTTAAAAACCTATTAACAAGAAAATATATTTTAATAAATAATACGAAATATTTAAATATATCGAATTGTTTAAATGAAATATATAATTCTAAAAGTATTTTAAATTTGAAGAAAGATTATACATATTTGTCTAATTTAAATCATTGTAACTTTCATGGTGGCAATATCATATTTTCAAATAAAAAATTTAGTAATTTTAAAATAATTGATCCCGATTCATCATGGAAATATAATGATCCTTTTTTTTCAGTTGCACGTTTGATGTATACATACCCTCATGATACAATGGAATTTGATAAATATTATATAGTATCAAAAGATTTTGAAAGGAAAGAGAGAGTAAAGCCAATTTCTTTTAAAATAAAGCATACATGGAGTAAAAAAATAGAAAAAAATTATCAAAAAGTTTTTAAGTCCTTTTTTGAGGATCCTTTTAAAAAAAATTCTATAAATCAACAACTTAAAAATAAAGAATTCTTGAGATTGAATTTAGCTTTAGTGCTTTGTTTTCTTAGAGGTATTAATGCTAACCATCAACCAAAAATTAATTTTTTAACCAATGTTTCTCATAAGTTTGAAAACAAAGGATTGTATCTATATTTATTTTTTATAATCTATCTTAACAACTTTAAGAAAAATATATGATTCAAGATTTAGAATTTGAAAATAAATATTTTCTTATCACTGGTGCAAGCAAAGGTATAGGCAGAAGTATTTGTCTAAATTTGATTAAACGAAATGCAAATATAATTTTTACATATAGGAAAAAAGATAAAAGTGTAAAAAGTTTAATGGATTTAAATAAATCATCAAAAAGTAAAATTATATGTTATCAGATTAAAAAATTAGATGAAAAAAGTCTAGAAAAGCTATTAAAAAAAATTAAAAAAAATAATATTGATCTAAATTTTTTGATTAATAATATTGGTGACGCCGTCGAAAGAAAAAAATTTATAAATTCACCCGATAAACTTTGGATAAGTTCATTGGAAATAAATCTTATGTCAGCTGTTCGTTTTACTAAGTTAGTTTTAAGATATTTTAACCCTTCAAAATTAAGTTCAATAATAAATATAGGCTCAATTGCAGGCAAAACATTGGGTCAGGGTGATTCACTACATTATGGAGTTGCTAAAGCAGGTTTACATGCTTTTACGTTAGGTCTCTCTAAAGAGCTTAAAAATACAAGAGTTAACTGTGTAGCGCCAAATGCAGTAGATACTAATTTTCAAAAGAGATTATCTTCAAAAAATAGATTAGATAAAATTAAAAAAAAAAATCTTTTGGGAAGGCTAGCAACAGTTGAGGAAGTTTCAGAAACTGTAATTTTTTTATGTTCAAAAAAAGCTGCATACATTAATGGTGAAGTAATATATTTAACTGGCGGTTTGAAATGAAGCAAAAAAATCATTAATGAGTTTAATTTGCAAATAAACAAAATTATTATTGGAGTAACACAATTTGGTATGCCGTATGGTATAATGAATAAATCTAATGAAAATAGAAAAAAAAAATTAAAAGAGATTTTAAAGTACGCTAGAAAAAAAAAAATTAAATTTTTATATACATCTAAGTATTATGGAGATTCTAATAAAATTCTTAATTCTGAAAATTTAAATTATTTTAATATATTTACAAAGTTTAAGTGCGAGGATTTATTTGATAAAAAATTTGTTCTAGAGTTCAACAAAATAAAAAAAAACTTCAAAAAAAAAAAATTAATTCTAATATTAGATGGGTTTGAAAAATTAAATTTTAAAAAAGCTTCTAAAGTTTATAAAATTCTTTTAAATTTAAAAAGTAAAAATTCTATTAATAAATTTGGCTACTCAATTTATTTTTTTAAAAACTTAAAAAAAATTTGTAAAAATTTTAAACCTGATATTTTGCAATGTCCTTATAGTATTATAGATAGACGCTTAGAACATAAAAAATTACCACAATATCTAAAATTAAATAATATAGAGTTACATGTAAGATCAATTTTTTTACAAGGTTTGTTAACAAATGATCCTTCAAGATTGCCAAAAAAATTTTTGAAATGGAAAAAAAACTTTTTAATTTTTAAAAATAGTATGTCACAACAAAAAATAACAAATCTTAATGGATGCTTAAATTTTGTTCAAAATAATAAATATATAAAAAAAATTTTAATAGGCATTGATAATTTAGATCAGCTAAAAGAAATTATTAATATTAAATCTAATAAAAAATTAAAATTTCCTAATATTTTTGTAAGAAATAAAAAATTAATTGATCCATCAGAATGGTAAAAGATAAATTTATATCTTTAATTATAAATTTAATTTCTTTCAATTAAGTCTTTTAAAAGGCTTTATTGAAACTGGAAAATTTAATAAACTATCTATATTCTTCTCTTTTTGTTCACATTTTTTAATGTCTTTAAAGATGTTATTTAAATTATCTAAATAATTATCTAGTACTTTTTTATCATGGTAAACACTTAAGTAGACCGAATTGGAAGCTAAAAAACCTTTTTTTAACATTTCTTGAGTTATATAAGTTTTGTATGATTGAAAATTTTGAGATTTTATCTCAAATTTTGAAATGCTTGGAAGTCCATTGATATTTATTTTTAGATTATTTTCATTAGCAATTTTTAACCATTGTTTGTTTAGATATTTTCCTGTTTTGGTAATAATTTCCCAAGATTTTAATTTTTCCATAATTTCTAAAGTTTTTAAAGCTGCTGCTGGCCCAAGTCTTTCTGTCCAAAAAGTGCTGCTAATAAAGGTTTGTTTAGCATAATTCATTACTTCTTTTTTCCCAAGTATTGCAGTAATTGGATATCCGTTCCCTAATGCTTTACCAAGAACCACTAAATCAGGTTGAATATCGATTTTTTTATATATCCCTCCGAAAGTTTCTCTAAAGCCAGATGTACATTCATCAAATATTAAGATTATACCCTTTTTCTTAGCAATATTTCTTACATACTTAATGAATTTGGTATTCAAAGATTTATTTCTTGATACTTCCATCATTATAATTCCAATACTTTTATTAGAAATTATTTTTTTAAATTTTTCATATTCTCCATATTCAAATGGATAACAGGTGTTTTTTAAAAAAGATGGAACTCCATTAGGTTTTAAAGATGTTATTAAATGATTATTTAAATTTTTTGTATTCTCTAAATTTGAGGAAAGATACCAGTCATGCCAACCATGATATCCACAAATTGCAATTTTATGTTTTTTTTCATTTTGTGCTGCTCTAGCAATTCTAATCGCTATTGCGTTAGCCTCGCCACCAGTCCTTGCGAACTTTGCCATTTCCATACCAGGATGTAAATCTAAAAGTTTCTCTGCTAGCTGAACTTCTTCAGGGCTATTTAGTGTAGATATATTTCCACTATCTACAAAATATTTAACTTTTCGATCAACATATGTATTAGCATATCCCAATATATTAGTTCCAACACCCATAGTAGAAACATCTGTGTATTTTTTTCCCAAAAGGTCCCAGATGAAAATTTTTTTAGCTTTGGAATAATACGTTGGCCAACCCCCAGGTAAAAGTAAATCAGGATTTTTTGATATAAGAGAATTACCCCCGGGGATTATTGAATTAGCTCTTTTCCAAAGTTTTTGACTATCATTTAGGAGATTACCTTCATTCAATTTTATATTTGAATTTATCTTAAATAATTTTTTTTGAGATTTTGCTAGTTTGATAATTTTTAACCAATTAAAATGTATATTTGGTTTAAAATTTTCAAAAATATTTTTAATTAACTGGAAGTCATTTTCTTCATCTAGTGTAATTCTTATATTAGATATATTTTTAATTAAACATTTTATATGTTGAGTTTTAAATTTATTTAAATTATCTCTAAAATATCTTGTTACACCATTTTTTTGCTCCTTTGATTTTGCATTTATGTTTGCGATTTTTAAAGATTTAAAATTAAATACTTCAACATCTAAGCCATCTGGAAAAGTATGAGGGTGACCGTTGTAAACATAATCTAATTTTTTTTTTTTTATAATATCTATGTATTCATCTACCATTTTTGGATCGACAAATGGACAATCAGAGGTAATCCTTACAATTATTTTACTTTTAAATTTTTTTGCAGCCAAATAGTATCTTTTCAGTACATTTGACTCAGGTCCTAAAAAAACTTTAGCTTTTAATTTTTTTTTTATAAACTTTTTAAGCTCTAAATTTTCTTCATTATTTGGTATAGCAAAAATTATATCATTGGCATTTTTTGATTTTGATAATCTTCGAAATATTATTTCTAATATTGACTTATTATTTATTTTTCTTAAAACTTTTCTTGGAAGTCTTTTTGATCCAAGTCTAGCCTGAATAATTATACTTGTTTTCATTTTTATTTTATACTTCTATCGTTCATTTATTGAACAGTAAAGTCATATTATTTTTTTATATTTTATTAGTCGCTAGTATTTTTAAAAAAAGTTTATTAATATGTGCTAACATTATGAAAAAAATCATGTTAGTTGCCGCACATCCTGATGATGAACTTCTAGGATCAGCGGGCACATTGTTGCTTTTTAAAAAAAAAGGATACAAGATAAAAATAATATTTCTTAGCGATGGTGAAAGTTCAAGAAAGGTAGGTAAAAAAAAGTTATATAAATTAATAAATAAAAGAAAAAAACAAGCAATCAAAATATCTAAATTATGTAAATTTGAAGAACCTGTGTTTGCAGATTTTCCAGATAACAGTTTAGATACTGTGCCTATACTAAAGATAGTAAAATTTATTGAAAATGAAATTAGAAAATTTAAACCAAAAATTTTAATTACTCATAATGAAAATGATCTTAATATTGATCATAAATTAGCATTTAAGGCTGTTATTACATCGACACGTCCTTCTACAAAAACATTTATTCAATCTATATATTGCTTCGAGACACCCTCGAGTACAGAAAATAACTTTTCAAGGTTAAAAGTTAATTTTAATCCTAATCTATATTTTGATATTTCAAAGTTCTTAAATAAAAAAATTAAACTTTTAAAAATATATAAAGATGAAATTAAGACATATCCACATTCTAGATCTCTAGAAGGTATAAAAGTTTTAGCAAAATACAGAGGAACACAAATTGGTGTGAAATATGCTGAAGCATTTTATCTTTTAAGAAAACTTTATAAGTGATTATTTTAAAAATTAAGCAATAATTGAAATATGAATATAGCTTTTAGAACAGATAGCTCCTATAAAATTGGTACAGGACATGTTCATAGATGTTTAAATCTTGCTAGAAAATTTAAAAAAAAAAAAAATTAAATGCTACTTTTTTTCAAATAATTATCCTGGTAATATAAATGATTTAATTAAGGATGAATTTGAGTTATTAACAATTACAAATAAAAATTCAAAAACATTTTATCTAGAAGAAGAAAATAAAAAAGATGCAAAAAATACAATAAAATTTATTAAAAAATTAAAAATAGATTTAATTTTCTTAGATAGCTATTCAATTAAAGAAGATTGGGAATTAAAAATATCAAAATTTTGCAAAATAGTGCTCATATCAGATTTTCTAGATAGAAAAAGTTTTTGTGATTATTATTTAAATTATAATCTTTTTTATGAAAATAAAAATATTAATAAAAATCTTAAAAAAAATTGTATAAAACTTATTGGACCTGATTACTCGATTAGTAAAGATTTTCCTAATCTAAAAATAAAAAAAAAAAATTTAAAAAAAATTACAGTTTTTATGGGAGGGGTAGATGCTAAAAATTATACAAGTAAAATAATATCTATTCTTAAACATAGGTTTTTTTTGAAGTATAAAAAAATTATTATTATTGGACAAAGAAATAAAAAAATAAATATTTTACTGAAACAAATAAAAAATTTAAAAAATTTTGAAATAATATTTGGTAACAAAAAAAATTTGTACACATTATTTTTTAATTCCAATCTTGTTATAACAAATCTTGGTACAGCTATGTATGAGCATTTAATGTTGGGTCTGAAATCGGTTGTTATTGCACAAAATAGAAACCAAAGGAAAGTAATGGAAAATATGTCTTCATATAATTTAATTAATTTTATTAAAAATAGAAAAGAAATAAATTCAAATTATTTCAATAAAATTTTAAATCAAAAAAATTTTTTAAAAAAAAAAAACATTTTGATAGATTTATTTCAAACCAAAGGTACAGACAGAATTGTAGATTTTTTTATAAATCAAAATATTATTCAAAAAGCAAAACTAGTTAAAGCTTCATCGAAAGATACATTTTTTTTATATAAATTGGTTAATGACCCTTTAGTAATTAAAAATTCTTTGGGAAATAAATTTATTAGTTTTAATAAACATGAAAAATGGTTTCAAAAAACTATGAAAAAGAAGAACTCAAAAATATTTATTTTTAAATCAATCAGACATAAATTGGGTCAAATTAGGTTCGACAATATATCAAAAAATAAAACTTTTATTACATATTCAGTCTCAAATGAGTTCAGAGGAAAAAATGTAGGATATAAAATGTTATATGTGGCTTTAAAAAAAAATTTTTATAAAACACCCATTTATGCAATTGTAAAAAAAAATAACGAGGCATCAAATAAAATTTTCAAAAAATTAGGCTTTGTATTACTTAAGAATTACATGAAAAATAATCTTATTTATTATTTGAAAAATAATTAAAGTTATCTATAAGTACCTTAATTTGTTCAATTATTGAACAACCAAAAAAATTTTTTATGAAAGAAAAAGGCACTGAAAATAATTTTAAAATATTAAGAATAATTAAAAATAATCCAAACTTATCTCAGAGAGAGTTAGCTAGTAATCTTGATTTTAGTTTGGGTAAACTTAACTATTGTTTGAAAGCCTTGAAAGAAAAAGGCTTAGTAAAGATGAAAAATTTTAGCTCTAATTCAAATAAGATTGGATATGCTTATATTCTTACACCCAAAGGTATTAGAGAAAAAACAAAACTAACCGTTAATTTTATGAAAAAAAAGATGAAAGAATATGACGAACTCAAGAAGGAGTTAGACGGTAAATGAACAAAACTGTTATAATTTTATGTGGCGGAAAAGGAACGAGACTAGGAACTTTAAGTAAAAAAATACCAAAGTGTCTAGTCAGAATACATAATTATCCAATTATTTGGTTTATAATTAATATTTTGAAGATGAATTCATTTAATCATTTCATATTACCCGTTGGATACAAAGGCCATATGATCAAAGATTATATCAAAAAAGAAAAAACTTTTAGAAATTTAAACATAGAAATAGTTAATACAGGAAAAAATACTTCTATTGCTCAAAGAATATTTAAAATAAAAAAAAAAATTTTATCTGATAATTTTGTATTATTAAATGGAGATGCTATTTTAGATTTTAACATAAAAAAATTATTTAATAATCATCAAAAAAATAAAACTGACATGACATTTTTAGGGTGTGAAGCAAAATTGAATTTTGGAATTGTGGGAAAAATAAAAAATAAAATAGTAAGTTTTGAAAGAGAAATTAATTTTTTCTCGGTACTTAAAAGAAATAGCAAAAAATTCACTGCTTATGTATATTCGGGCATATCAATAATAAATAAAAAAATTTTAAATAAAAAATTTGAAAATTATGAAAATTTTGAAAAAAGTTTTTACCCTTTAATTATAAAAAGTTTTAAAACAAATCTAGAACATATAAATGGCTTTTGGAATTCTATAGATAATATGAAAGATATTAAGGAATTGAACAATAGCAATTATAATAAAAAATTTCTTGAAGTAGAAAAAATTATAAAAAAAATTAAAAATGTTAAATAATTTTTGGAAAAATAAAAAAGTATTTATTACAGGCCATACAGGTTTTAAAGGAAGTTGGCTTACTTTGATCTTAAGTCAAATGGGTGCAAAAATAGCAGGTTATTCTTTAAATCCAATATCTAAACCAAATTTCTTTGATGATTGTAAACTTAAGAAATACTTAATTAAAGATGTTAGATCAAATATTTTAAATTATAATAAATTAAAAAAATGTGTAAGTGATTTTAAGCCAGATATTTTTATGCATCTTGCTGCCCAATCTAGTGTCTTGGAAAGTTACAAAACACCAAGAGAAACACTAGAAACAAATATCTCTGGAACCTCAAATATATTACATATTTTAAAAGATACTAAATCTGTAAAATCTGCAATTATAGTAACAACTGATAAAGTCTATTTAAATCTAGAAAAGAAAAAAAAGTTTAAGGAATTAGACTCATTAGGGGGCTATGATATTTACAGTGGAAGTAAAGCTGCGTGTGAAATTATATCTCATAGTTATATTAAATCTTTTTTTAAAAATTCAAACTGCAACATTGCAACAGTAAGATCAGGAAACTGTATAGGTGGTGGAGACTGGACCAAAGATAGAATTGTAAAGGATTGTGCTGAATTATTTATATTTAACAAAAATTTGACTATTAGAAGCCCAAAAGCATCCAGACCTTGGCAGCATGTTTTGGAGCCTTTATTCGGTTATTTAAATTTGGCGCAAAAACTTTATAAATCAAAAAAATATACTGGTGCATGGAATTTTGGACCAAATGTTCAAAATAATATGAATGTTTTAGATGTAGCTAAATTTGCAAAAAAAATTTTAAATTCAAAATCTTCAATTAAAGTTACAAAACAAAAATATTATGAGTCAGAACATTTGGCTTTAGATAGTTCGAAATCTAAGAACCATCTTAAATGGAAAACACACATGAATGCAAAAACTGCATTGAAAATATCTCTAGATTGGTATTATTTTTTTTACAAAAAAAATAAGAATAAGATTGTCGATTTTACTTTTGATCAGATCACAGAATATAAAAAAAAGTTTATCAATGTTAAGAAATAAAAAAATTAGATTATTTAAACCTTCTGTAGGAAGCGCAGAGCTTTTGAATATAAAAAAAATTTTTAAGAGTGCGTGGCTTGGCTATGGAAACAAAGTAAATGAGTTTGAAAATAAATTTTCAAAATTTATTGGTAGAAAATATGCTGTTGGTGTTAATTCAGGAACGGCAGCATTACATTTAGCATTACTTTCACAAAATTTTAAAAAAGGAAGAAAAGTTTTGGTACCTTCTATTACATTCAGTGCAACTGCAGCTGCTGTTTTATATTGTGGATTAACTCCAGTGTTTGTTGATGTGAATTCAGATGATTTAAATATTAGCCTGGAAGATTTGAAAACAAAATATACTAAAGATTGTGTAGCTTTAATATGTGTACACATGGGTGGGCATTTATGTGAAATGGACAAAATTCAACCATGGGCTAAAAAAAAAAAATTATTTTTAATTGAAGATTGTGCAGAAACTTGTGGTGCAATTTATAAAAATAAAAAAATTGGTAATTGGTCAGATATATCTTGTTTTAGTTTTGAAGAAAAAAAAATTATGACTACAGGTGATGGTGGAATGCTTGTTCTAGATAAAAAAAAAGATTATGAAAAATTAAAATCTTTAAGTTTCCATGGATGGGATATTGATCCTTGGAAAAGACATAAATTAAGTTTTAATAAAAATAAATCATTTACCAAACATTGGAATTATGAAATTAAGAATTTGGGATATAAATATAATATGAATGACTTAATGGCTTCAATTGGTTTGGCTCAATTTAAAAAAATTAATTCATTTAACAAGAAAAGAGAAAATATACTTAAGAGATATTTGCAAGGGATTAAATCTTGTAAATATATTAGTCCAACCTACCCCTACAATTTAAAGAATTCTTCATATTGGCTTTTTTCCATTAATTGTGATTATAGGGACGATTTAATAAATTTTTTAAAAAAAAAAAATATAAGCACAGCAGTTCACTTTATACCTCTTCCACTAAATCATCTTTATAAAAAGTTTAAAAGGGGCAAATTATTTAATGCTTATAATAATTGGAAAAAAATAATTTCACTTCCCTTTTTTCCTGATTTGAATAAAAAAAAAGTTGACTACATAATAAATTGTTTGAAAACTTTTGATAAAAAATTAATTAAGAAATATGAAACATTATAAGTTAGCTGAGGGAACACTTAACTCGCAAGACTATCAAATAATGATAGATTTTTTAAAAAAAAAAAAAACGTTAACACAATCAATAAATACAAAAAAATTTGAAAAAAAATTTTCAAATTATTTAGGAAGAAAACATTCTATTTTTGTTAATTCAGGCTCCTCTGCAAATTTATTAATTGCTCAAACATTATTAGAGGGAAGTTTTTTGAAAAATAGAGTTGTTGTTTTGCCAGCTGTATCATGGTCAACAACCGTAAGTCCATTTTTACAATTAGGCTATGAAGTTATTTTATGCGATTGTGATCCACTAAATTTAGGTTTAGATACCAAACAATTAGAAAAAATATGTAAAAAATTTAAACCAAGCCTAGTTGTTGTTGTGAATGTTTTGGGTCACTCAAATGATTTTAAAGAAATAAATAAAATTCAAAAAAAATATAATTTTAAAATCATGGAAGATAATTGTGAAAGTATGGGTAGTAAAAAAAATAATAAAAAACTTGGCTGTAATGGAATATCTTCCTCACATTCTTTTTATTATGGTCATCATATTTCAACTATTGAAGGTGGAATTATATCAACTGATAATAATGAGTTTTATAATGTTGCTTTATCAATTAGGTCTCATGGTTGGGCAAGAGATGTGGAAACTAAATATAAAAAAAATTTAGAAAAAAAATTTAACGTAGATGAATTTAAATCTCTATACACTTTTTATTTTTCTGGGTTAAATATTAGATCTACTGATTTCAATGCTGAAATTGGATTAAATCAATTAAAAAAAATAAACCGTATTTCAATTAAAAGACATAAAAACTTTAATTATTATAAAAAAAAGCTAAATAAATTTTGGTTTCAAGATAGCGATTTATCCTTAATTTCTAGTTTTGGATATGCAACTTTTGTCAAAAATAGATTAGAAGTTTTTCGATATCTCAAATCTAAAAATATACAAAGTAGACCGTTGATTTGTGGCAATATGAATCGTCAACCATTTATTAGAAAAAAAAAGTTAACTAACTTTAATTTAGAAAACTCAGAATTTGTAGATAAATACGGTTTATATCTACCAAATCATGCAAATCTAACTTTTGAGGACATTGATTTTATTTGCAAGTCATTTAGCAAAATCGCAAAACCAATCTTTAAATAATCGAGTCTCTCGTGAAAAAAAAAATTATTCTAATAATGGGGTTACCTGGATCTGGAAAAACTACAATTGCAAAAAAAATTGTAAAATCATTAAAGGCTGAATGGCTTAATGCAGATAAAGTAAGAGGCAAATATAATGATTGGGATTTTAGTGATGATGGAATAATAAGACAAGTAAGAAGAATGAGAGACTTAGCAACTAGATCAAATAATAAATATGTAGTAGCCGACTTTGTTTGTCCAATGGATTATCAAATAAAAATTTTTAAACCAAATTTTATTTTTTGGATGGATACTATTAAAAAAAGTAGGTTTAATAGTATGAATAAGAAATTTAAAAGGCCCAAAAAATACAATCTTAGAATAAAAACTCAAAATTCAGATTTATGGAAATATTTAATTCTTGATAAAATTAAAAAATATAAATGGAAAAGTAAAGCACCAACATCACTAATGTTAGGTAGATTTCAACCATGGCATAAAGGGCACAGAACTTTATTTGAAAATATATTTAAAAAAAATGGACAAGTTAATATTCAAGTAAAAGATGTAAATGGCATAGGAGATAATCCATTTAAATTTAACGAAATTAAGAAAACTATTTTAGCTGATTTAAAAGATTTCAAAAATAGAATATTAATTACTAAAGTCCCAAACATAGTTGAAATAAATTATGGTAGAACTGTTGGATACAAAATAAGAAAAATTAATTTATCTAAAAAAATTCAATCAATATCTGCAACAAAAATAAGGAAAGTCTTGAGAAAGAAAAAAATAATTAAGTAAAATATGCTATTATCGATTTGTATACCCACTTTTAACAGACCAAAACATTTGTTAAATTGTTTAAACTCCCTTACTTTACAAAGTTATAAAAATTTTGAAGTTTGTATTTCAGATAATGCTTCAGATACAAATATAAAAAAAATAATTAAACCATTTAAAAAAAAATTAAATATTAAGTTTAATAGAAATAAAAAAAATCTTGGTTTTGCTTTAAATCTTTTAAAAGTTTCTTCTATGGCTAATGGTAAATTTATATGGTTTTTGGGAGATGATGATTTGTTGGTAAAAGATTCATTGAAATATTTGATTAAAAAAATGAAAAAAAATTCAGATGTTGATTTCTTTTGGGTGAATTCATTTTATTTGGATGTTAAAAATATTAAAAATTTTCCTCAACCTTTTAATACAAAAAATCTTCCAAAAAATATGGTACCGCATTCAAAGATTAAAAGAGATATTAAAACTAATTTTTTTGGAATAATAGATAAAAAAATTTCATTTGATTACCTTCTGGGAATCTTTGTATGTGTTTTTCGTAGAGATCTATGGGAAAAAAATCTGGATATAATTGATAATAAAAAAATAAAAGATAAGAAAACTTGGTCAAATTTTGAAAATACTTGTTTTTTTATTAAAGTTTTTTGTGAAGCTTTTTCAAAATCAAAAGCGTATATTTGTTCAAAACCATTAAGTGTAAATCTTTATGGAGTAAGAGAGTGGGTAAGTTTATATCCTTTTGTGGAAATAGTAAGAATACCTGAGGCTTTAGACTATTATAGATCAAAAGGATTAAGTTTTACGAATTACATCATAAATAAAAATTACGCACTTAGAAACTTTTTTAACTTCTTTGCTAAAATAATAATTACTGGTAATAACGGTGGATTACATTATGTTGATTTTAAAAAACATTTCTTTTTTAATCTAATCTATCCAAATGCATGGTTATCTATTCCATATTTTTTTTGGAGAAAAACAAAAAATATATTAATAAATATCATTAAATTTTTTTAAAATGATTCAAGGAGTTAAAATTTCAAAATTAAAAATTATTTCAGACAATAGAGGCAAAGTTATGCATATGCTGAGAAACGATAGTCCAGTATTTAAAAGTTTTGGAGAAGTATATTTTTCAACTATATATGAAAATAAAATTAAGGCCTGGCATTTACATAAAGAGTCATATTTAAATTACGCTTGCATATTTGGAGAGGTCAAACTTGCACTTTTTGATGACAGGAAAAATAGTCCTACAAATAATGAGTATCAAGAGCTTTTTCTATCTCCAAAAGACTATTCTCTTGTCACAATACCTCCCAATGTATGGAATGGATTTAAAGGTATTGGTGAAAAAGAATCAATTATTGCCAATTGCTTAACTTTACCTCATAACGAAAAAGAAATGGTTAGAAAACAACCAGATGATAAATATTTTCCCAACAATTGGTAGTAAATTTAAATGAAAATAATTTCAACATTAGGACCTAGTACAATAAATAAAAAATTTTTAAATTTTGCTAGTAGAGAAATAGATTTGATCAGACTAAATATGTCACATTTATCTATAAACAAACTTGAAAAAAATATAAAATTTATAAAAAAAAATTGTACTACTCCTATTTGTATAGATACGGAAGGAGCTCAAATCAGAACAAAAGTTAAAAAAATAAAAAATTACAAAAAAGGCTCAATTATAAATATTGGTGAGAAAAAAGGGAATTTTCTTCTTTATCCATCTAATGTTTTTAAATCTTTAAAAATTAACGATATTTTAAATATAGGTTTTGATGGTTTGCTAATTAAAATTAATAAGTGTGATAAAAAAAAATTAAAAGCTAAAGTAATTAGATCAGGTAAATTAGAAAACAACAAAGGTGTTCATTTAGAAAATAGGAAATTAAAATTAAATTTTCTTACTTATAAAGATTTTCAAGCAATAAAGATTGGTAAAAAATATAGTATAAAAAATTTTGCACTATCATTTACCAGTTCTGTGCAAGATATAAAAAAATTTAATAAGTTATTAAAAACTGAAAACAAAATATTTAAGATTGAAACAAAAAATGCAGTAAAAAATTTTAAGAAAATTATAAAATATGGGAACAATTTTTTAATTGATAGAGGAGATCTATCTAAAGAAATAAGTATTGAAAAAATCCCTGTTGCCCAAAGAGTCTTGTTTAAAATTAAAAAAAAATTTAGAAATAAAAATATATTTGTAGCAACAAATTTATTAGAAAGTATGATTTTAAATAATTTGCCAACAAGAGGAGAGGCAAATGATATTTTTAATTCATTGGAAATGGGAGCAGATGGACTGGTCTTAGCAGCCGAGACAGCTATAGGTAAAAACCCGATAGATTGTGTTATTTTTTTAAAAAAAATACTAAATACATACAAATTATCAAAATTAAAACTTATTAGCAAAACATGAAAACTGTATTTTTGGTAGCTGGAGGAAGGGGTGGATCAGACTTCTTTCAAGGATTACTAGACAGTCATAAAGAAATATTGTCTTTCCCTGGTTATTTAAGAGTGGATGAAGATTTTAAAAAATTATTTGATCAAAAAAATAATAAAGATATTGCAAAAAAATTTATCAATTTATATCCACATTTTTTTAATTCAAAAAATAATTTTTTTGAAAGACATAATCGATTAGGAAAAGAAAAAAACAAGTATTTTAGAGTGGACAAAAAAAAATTTATTTTTAATTTTTTAAAATTAAATGAATATAATTCTAAGAATAGCAAATCATATAAATTTAATATAATTAAAGATTTGCATATTGCTTATGCACAAACAGTTGAAGGAAAAAAATATAAAAAGAAAATTATCTTTATACATACTCATTTAGTGGAATGGACTGAAAATTTTTTTAAGCTTATGCCTATAAAAAATGCAGTAATAATTCATATTATTAGACATCCGTTGGCATCTTTAAGTTCTCCAATTAAAAATTGGTTAAATTTTAATGATGGAAATAGTTTTTTCCCTAAAGACTTATATTTTCAGATCGATTTAGTTTTTAATGGTATCTATAATTTGTTAAAATTAAGTAAGGTTTATGTAATACAGTACGAGTATCTTCATTGGTACCATAAAAAAGTTATGAAAGATTTTTGTAAAGTCTTTAATGTTAAATATAATAAGTCCCTTGAGGAATCCACAAAGCTAGGATTAACTTGGTGGGGTGACAAAGTAAGCAAAAAATGGCTATCAGGTATTAGTAAAAACTTTAAGATTAACATTGATAAAAATTATTTCTATGACAAGGATTTAATTTTTTTTCAATATTTAACAAGGAAAATTATAAAAAAATATAATTATAAATTCTTAGTACCTTACGAAGAAAAAAATTTTATATTATTTCCATTGAAGTGTGAGATTTTAGTGTGGAAAAATACTTTAAAACATTTTATTCAATCTTTTAGATGGAAACATTTAATTTCTATCCCTTTATTTTACATACTAAGAATTGTGCTTATTAGAGATTATTTTTTAAGAGAAAGTAAAATTTTACCTTATTCAATTGGAACAAAATATATAAAAGGTAATAATTGATGATGAAGGTGGTCATACTTGCAGGAGGATATGGATCCAGACTTTCTGAGTATACAAAAACAATTCCAAAACCAATGGTTAAAGTATTAGGAAAACCAATAATACATAGAATAATTGATTATTATATATCTTATGGTCACCATGAATTTTACATAGCATTAGGCTATAAGGGTACAGTTATAAAAAAATACTTTTTAAATAAAAAATTTCCTAAAAAAATAAAGATAAATCTTATTGAAACAGGAAAAAATACTATGACAGGTGGAAGATTAAAAAGATTGAAAACTTATTTAAACGAAACTTTTTTAATGACTTATGGGGACGGTTTATCAAATATAAATTTAAATAAATTAATTAGTTTTCACAAAAAGAACAAAAAAATATTTACACTTACAGCTGTAAGGCCTCCTGCAAGATTTGGTGTTATCAAAATTAAAGGCAATTATGTCAATTATTTTAAAGAAAAAAATAATCTCGATGAAGGATGGATTAATGGAGGTTTTTTTGTCATTGAGCCACAATTTTTAAAATATATTAAAAATGATAAAACATATCTAGAAAGAGAGCCTTTTGAAAAATTGACTAAGAATAAAAAATTAGTTGCTTATAAACATCAAGGATTTTGGCAATGTATGGACACACTTCGAGATAAGGAAATTTTAGAAAAAAAATTAAAAGAAATAAAGCTTTTAAAATAGTTTTATTTTGAAAGACATAATATTTAAAATGAGTAAAATTATTGACTTATTTGATAATGGACAAAAATTAAAATTTTTAATTTTAATTTTTTTTATGATAATAGCATCTTTTCTAGAATTAATGGGTTTAGGAATGGTAATAATAATCTTAAATTCATTTTTAGGGTTGGCAAATAATTACCTCAATATTTTGAATGAAAATATTGAATATTTTTTTAAAACCGAGGTTAATTATGAACTCATACTATTTATTATATTTATACTATTTACAATTAAGTTTGTAATTTTAGTTCTTGTATCATGGATGGAATCAGATTTTTTAGCGAAGTTTAGGGAAAAAATATCAAATAAATTGTATAATAATTTTCTAAAGCGTGATGTTGGAAATCTTTTAAAAAAAAATAGCGCAGAATATATAAGAAATTTTACCGAAGAAATTGTTGCAAGTGGTCTATTTGTTCAAAGTATTTTAAAATTAATTTTGGACTCAATATTGATATTAACTTTTTTTATCTTTTTGATGTATTTCAATCCCACCACAACATCAATAGTTTTTTTATTTTTTTCGTCTTTAGGAATAGTTTATTTTGTATTAGTTAAAAATAAATTATCAAATTGGGCAAAAACAAGTTTAAGTAATAGAAAAAAAAAAATTCAATTTATTTCTGAAAGTTTTTCTGCAATTAAATCAATTAAAATTTTATCAAGAGAAAATTTTTTTTTAGATAAATTTAAAAGACAGGTTCATTCTATAAGTAAAATACAATTTAGAGTAGCTTTTCTAGACTCTTTGCCAAGAAATATTTTAGAGTATATGCTTTTAGTAAGTATATTATTAATATTTTTTTATCTAATAAAAAATGATTATTCAAATCAAAATATAATTCAAATGTTATCAGTTTACACTCTTGCAGCTTTCAGAGTGGTTCCATTAATGAATAGATTACTTGGACATATGCAGAGGTTAAAACATTCATATCCAAGTTTACTTAAACTTATTGAAGAAAATGAAAAAAAAATTTTACATAAAAAAAATAAATTTAGCAAAATGAGTTTTAAAAAAAATATAGTTTTAAGCATAAAAAAATTTTCATTTGATAATAATCAAAATTTTTTATTTAAAAATGTTAACATTAAGATTAAAAAAAATTCCCAAGTAGGGATAATTGGAGAGAGCGGAAGTGGAAAAAGTACAATAATAGATATAATTTGTGGTTTTCAAAAAAATAATCTTTCAAAATTAACTGTGGATGATTTAAGTATATTAGGATCAGATAATTTGGCAAGTTGGCAAAATTCGATAGGTTATGTGCCTCAAAATATAGTCATATTTAATCAATCATTGAGAGAAAATATATTATTTGGATCAGAAAATAAGATTGTTAATGATGATGTTATAAAAAATTTGATCAAGAAAGTTGATTTAGAAAAATTTTTACTTAAAGCAAAAAATGGACTTTCTCAAGTTTTAAGACAAGATGGGCAAAATATATCTGGGGGTGAAAAACAAAGGATAGGTATTGCTAGAGCTTTAACAAATGATCCTGAGTTAATAATTCTTGATGAAGCAACTAGTGGTTTAGATTATGAAACAGAAAATAATATTCTTAAAACTATAAAAAAATTAAAAAAAACATCTATTATAGTTTCACACAGATTAAATGCTCTAAAAAATTGTGACAAAATATATATAATTAAAAATAAAGAAGTAACTTTATTAAATAAAGAAAAATTAAAAGAATATTTTGAAAATTAAATATAAGATTTTAATCCCTGGAGGTACAGGATTTATAGGTTACCATTTGTGTTCGTTTTTTATAAAAAAGAAATGGATAGTTCATTCTTGCTCTAAATCAAAACCTAAAAAAAATAGAAAAGTAAAAGGGGTAAAATATATTTATTGCGATATAAGAAATAAAGAAAAGTTAAAAAAAAAAATTAGATAAATATTATGATTTTATAGTTAATTTATCTGGATACGTCGATCACTCAAAAAATAGATCAATAATACAAACTCATTTTGAGGGTTGTAAAAATCTAGTTAATAATTACAAAAATACAAAACTATTAAAATTTATTCAAATTGGCACAAGCATAGAAAATGGAAAGCAAAATTCTCCTCAAAAAGAAATTTTAACTAAAAAAATTAATACTTTTTCTGTTTATGGAAATGCCAAACTTGCAACTACACAATATTTATTATCTTTATATAAAAATAAAAAATTTCCTGCATCAATAATTAGACTGTATCTAGTATATGGACCAAACCAAGATAATAATAGAGTAATACCTTTCGTGATAAATAATTCATTGAAAGAAAATAGATTTGATTGCTCTCCAGGATTTCAGCTTAGAGATTTTTTATTTATAGATGATCTTGTTAATGCAATTTATAAATCTTTAAAATCAAATAAAAATAATGGAGAAGTGATAAATATTGGATCTCAAAAACCAATAAAAATAAAGAATTTAATTCTTAAAATCGTAAAATTAGTTGGTAAAGGTCAACCTAATTTTAGCAAAATAAGAATTAGATCAGATGAACCAATCAAATTGTACCCTAATATTTCTAAAGCTAAAAAAGTTTTAAATTGGTTTCCAAAATATTCTTTGGAAAAGGGATTAAAAAAAACAATCAATTATTATAAAAAACATGACAAAAAAAATTAGTGTTATTGTAAATTGCCACAATGGAGAAAAATTTTTAAATAAATGTATTTCAAGTATTTTAAATCAAAAATATCAAAACTTTGAAATAATTTTTTATGATAATTTTTCATCTGATAATAGTAAAAATATAGTTAAAGAATTTAAGGATAGAAGAGTAAAGTATTTTTTTACTGATAAAAAATTATCTTTGTACGAAGCAAGAAATAGAGCGGTTAAATTATCCATAGGTGAAATAATTGCATTTTTAGATGTAGATGATTGGTGGGAAGAAACATATTTATCAAGTAGATCAGATGAATTTGATAATGAAAATTATGATTACTATTATAGCAATGTCTATTTATTTTATGAAAAAAAAAAAATTTACAAAAAATATAAAAATTATCTTTTACCCTGTGGGAAGATATTTAATTATTTAGCAAAAGATTATTTTATTATTATTAGTGGCTTAATGATAAAAAAAAAAAATTTTTAATCAAATAGGATATTTTAATCATAACTTTAATATTATTGGAGATTTTGACTTAGTAATGAAATTATCCAAAGATTACAAGGCTCACGCTATTAATAAGCCTTTAATTTACTATAGGTACCATGAAAATAATTTTTCAAACTTAAACTCTGAAATGTTTTTTAATGAATTTTGTGAATGGTATAAAAATAATATAAAATTAAATGATAAACATTTTAATGAAAATTTAAAATATTTTAAAAAAAAATTAATTTCTCTTGAGATAAATCATTTACTAATTAATAAAGATAAAAATTATTATTTATTAAAAAAAATATTAATGTATCCCAGTTTAATTAAAAAAATAAAATATTTAATTGCTTTTTTTATTCCAAAAAAATTAATTAAATATTTAATGTCATGAATAAAAATATTCTGTTAATTTCAAATGATAAGTTGTTTTTCAAAAAAGATATTATTTCGTCAGATTACAATGATACGATAAATATTATTGAAGCATTATCAAAAAAGAGTTTTTTGAGTTTTTGCTCTAGATCAGCTAGTGAACAACAAAATTTTATTTCCAAGAATGATAAATATAATAAATTTTCAAAATTTAATTTTTTGAATTTAAAGAAATTTAAAAATTATAAAATTTTTATGATTTCGATAACACCTTTTAATTTATTTATTTTATTAATTTTAAAAATTCTTAATAAAAAAATTTCAGGATATGTTTATCTTAGAAGTGATGGTTATAAAGAATATTATTGTAAGTATGGAATTTTTGGGAGATTTTTATTCAATATTATGTTCAAAATAGTAACAAAATTTCTTAAAATAATAAGCGTATCAAATAACTTAACTGGATTAAAAAAAAATTATGATTTAGTTAATCCTTCTGAAATTAGTAATGAATGGTTAAAAAATATAAAAAAACCAAATCTAAAAATACCCAAACTTCTGTATTTAGGTCGGTTTAAAAAAGAAAAAGGTGTTCATTCCCTCGTAAATATAATCAATCAAGTAGAAATTGATTTAAAACTTAATATTATTGGGTTGAAAAAAAAAATTCACTCTAAAAATAAAAAGATTAATTTTTTTGTTGAATTTAAATCTTTTAAAAAAGTTATAAATGCTTATGATGAATGCAATATTTTTATTCTCCCATCATATACAGAAGGTTCACCAAAAGTAATTCTTGAAAGTTTAGCTCGTCAGAGGCCTGTAATAGTATTTGAGGATATAAAACATGTGAAAAAAAATTTTAAAGGTGTTTTTATTTGCAAAAGAAATGACCAAGATCTGCTTATTGCTATAAATTATATAATGAAGAATTATAAAAAAATAATTAAGAAGATAAAGTTAAACAAAATTGTTACAAAAAAACAATTTCAAAATGAATTAAATAGTATCATTTTATGATATCGCATGATCTTAAAAAAGTAAGTTTAATTTTATTATTAATTCCAATATCATTTGTAGCCGGTATCGCTATAACTGAATTTTTGGCTTTTTTAAGTTTATTGATTCTACTTTTGTTCAATAAAAATAAATCAGTCTTTTTTGATTCAAAAATTATCTTTTTATACATTTTTTCCATATATATTTTTTTTAATGCTTATTTTCAAATCTTTGACGATTTAAAGCTGTCATCATTTTTTCACATTAGATTTGTATTTTTTTCAATTTCAATTTTTTTCTTATGTGAAGTTTTTGAAAGTAATAAAGAGAAAAATTTTTTTTTATATTTTATTCTATTTTTGTTAATTCTTACTTTTGACTCGATATTTCAATTTTTTAATGGGTCAAATTTTTTCGGTTTTGAAATCATAAAAGGAAGAGTGTCTAGTTTTTTTAAGGAAGAATTAATTTTAGGTAGTTTTTTAGTAAGATTAATTCCAATTATATTATGGTTTATATTTTTTTTAAAAATAGATTTAAGAAAAAATTTTTTTTACTCAGTGGTTTTTTTTTCATTGTACCTTATTTCAATCTATCTCTCTGGAGAGAGGACATCTTTTTTTTTATGTATGATATTGTTACTTTCTTTATTTATTATTATTAAAAAATTAAGAACTATAATAACTTATTCTTCATTAATTCTTTTAATATTTGCTTTTACTTGTTCTTATTTTAAAATAGGAAGTACTGACGTTGCTAGTAGAATGTTTATCAAAACATTTAATCAAATTACTGATAATAAATTAATTAAACAAAAAAAAAATATTGCAACAAATGAAAACTTCACAGAAAATTTAAAATTATACTCTACTGACCATGAAGGTCATATAAAATTAGCTTTTAAATTATTTAATGAAAGCAAAATATTCGGAGCTGGTCCAAAAGGTTTCAGATATTATTGCAGAAGTGTAAATTATGACTCTGATGTAGGAATTTGTTCTACCCATCCTCATAATATAACAATACAAATAATCTCAGAATTAGGGTTAATAGGTTTAATGTTTTATATTTTTGCTGGTTGTTTTGTTTTATATAATTTTTTTAAATTATTAATTAACAAGAAATATACTGATCAATATTTATCCTTTTACGCAATAACCTTGGGATTAATAATTAATCTATTTCCTTTAATCCCTGGTGGAAATTTTTTCAATAATTGGATTTCACTTTTTCTTTATTATAACATTGGATTTTATTTATATTCATATAAGAAATGTATATTGAAATGACACAACTATTTTTAGCTACCATAATCTTAAATTTATTATTTTTTTTTTACATTAAAAAAATAAGTTACCTTCTTAACATTTTTGATAAACCAGATAATAAGCTAAAAAAACATACCTCAAAAGTCCCTTTATTAGGTGGTCTTATAATAGCGTCTAATATTTTATTGTTTGTTTTGATAACATCCTACTTAAACTATGATTTGATAAAAATTGAAATATCATTGAGAAGTTATTTTTCAATTTTTTTTTTTCTTCATTTCGTTTTTTTTACTAGGCATTTTAGATGATAAATTTAATTTAAAACCAGAAAAAAAATTTTTTTTAAGTATTTTGTTTTCACTTGTTTCTCTTTTAATAAATAATGATTTATTAATAATAAATTTAAAGTTTTCATTTTATGATTACTCAATATTTTTAAATAACTTTAGTTTATTCTTTACTATTTTTTGTATAATTATTTTAATAAATTCATTAAATTTTTATGACGGTATTAATGGGCAGTCCTTAATATTTTTTATTTTAATTTTTATTTATCTTTCGTTGAAGTCTCCAATTTACATTTTCTATTTATTTATTATTTTAGTTTTAATATTTATTTTAATTCTTAATTTAAAAAATAAATTGTTTATGGGTGACAGCGGCATCTATATTTTAGGTTCAATTTTAATTACCTCTATTATCTATGAATATAATGTCTTTAAAACAATCAAATATGCTGATGAAATATTTTTATTACTGATACTTCCGGGTTATGATCTTTTAAGGCTTACAATTACTAGAATACTAAAAGGAAAAAATGCATTTTATGGCGATAGAAATCATATTCATCATTTATTAATTAGTAAATTTACTTTAATACAAAGTAATTTATTTTTAGTTTTTTTAAATGTATTACCAATATCTTTATTTTTATTTTTTGATTTGAATTTTTTTGAGATCGTGATTTTATTTACTTCTTTATACATATTTATAATTTATAAATTTTCTAAAAATGATAACTAATATAATTATTGGAAAAGAAAGTTTTGTTACTAAAGCATTATTAAGATCTATTAATAAAGTTGAGGTATTTTCAGCAAATAATCTTGATGATTTATCTATAAATAAAATCTCCTCAAAGAAAAAAATAAACTTAATTTTTAATAATTTTTATCCATCTAAGTTACTTAATAGTCTTTCATATAAAGATTATAGAAAATTTGAAAAACTTTCTTTAAATAGTTTAACTTTTACTCTAAGTAAAATTTCCTCAAAAAAAATTAATAAAATTATTTATACTAGTAGTGCGTCGGTCTATAGATTGGTTGAGAATATCAATAATCAAAAAAGAGATCGATTTAACAGAACACTTTATTCATCTTTCAAACTAGCATCAGAAAAAGTCATTTTAAATTATTGTACTAAAAATAATGTAAATTATAATATATTTAGGTTATTTAATTCATTTGGAGATCCAAATGATGAATTTTCTTTCATCGAAAAAATAATTAAATCAAAAATAAATAAAAAAAAAATTTTATTAATTAATGATGGATGCTCTATAAGAGATTTTATTCATTCAGATGATATTGGTAAAATTTTTAATATTTTTCTAAAAAATAAAGTTGAAAATGGAATTTACGATATTGGAACTGGTAAAGGTTTTTTAATAAAAGATATTGTAAATTTGGCAAATTTTCAAAATAAATTTATCAAGAAAATAAATAATGTTGAGGAAATACACAATTCGATAGCCAATGTTGAAAACTTAAAAAAAGTTATTGGTAACTATAAATTTAAAAATTTAGGCACTTATATTAAATCAAAACTGAGCATTAAAAATAAAAAAATAATTTATCCAATTTTAAATTTTAAAAATAAAACAAATATTTTAAGTGGAGTTGCTATTTATGGTGCAGGATTTGCAGGCAAACAAATTTATGCTGAACTAAAAAAATTGAATGAAAATGTTCTTTTTTTTGTTGATGATAATTTGAAACTTCAAAATAAAAATTTCGAAGGAATACCGATTATAAGTTATGAAAATTTATTAGAGTTTAATAAAAATTATAATATTAAAAGGGTTTATTTAACAATACCTTCTTTAAGTAAAAATTTACAAAACAAAGTTATTAATAAAATCAAAAAAAATTTTTTTGATGTTCGATATTTGTCTGAAAAAAAATTTTTACTTTCAAATAACTTAGATGTTAATGATCTGAATATAAATGAAATAAATAATATCCTTAATAGAAAACAAATAAAAATTAAAAAAATAAATAAGTTAGCAAAAAAAACAATAATTGTAACTGGAGCAGCAGGTACAATTGGGTCAGAAATATGCAGGCAACTCCTACAGCACAAAGTGAAAAAAATAATTGCTATAGATAAATCTGAAATTGGAATTTACAATCAGCAAAGAAAATTAAAAAATAAGAAAATCATTTATAAATTATTAGATATAAATGATAAATTTTTTTTAGAACAATTAATAAAACAAGAAAATGTTGAATTAATTTTTCATGCTGCAGCATACAAACATGTAAATATTTTAGAGGAAAATATCTTCTCTGGAGTTAAAAATAATATATTTGCTACATATAATTTATGTGAATTATCAATAAAATATTCTTGTGAAATGATTTTTATTTCAACTGATAAAGCAGCAAATCCAACATCAGTACTTGGTTACACAAAAAGAACAGCTGAAAAAGTATGTAAATATTTTAATTCTTTAAATTTATCGAAGAAAAAAATAAAAATTGTAAGATTTGGAAATGTATTTGGAAGTTCTGGATCTGCTATAAATAATTTTATTGATAAAATTAATAATGAAAAGCCATTACAAATTACCAGCAAAAAAGCATACAGATATTTTATGACTGTCTCAGAGGCTTGCCACCTAGTTCTTCAAACATCCGAAATTAATTCCAATGAAAAAATATTTACACTTAACATGGGTAAGCCAATTAATATTTTTGATTTAGCTTTTAATTTGGCAAAAATTAAAATGAAACTGAATCCAAATTATAAGTTTGAATATGAAGAGATAGGTCTTTTCCCAGGGGAAAAACTAAGAGAAACACTAAGAGATAACAGTGAATCAATTAAAAAAATTAATAAAGAAATTTTCGCTTTAATAGATAAACGTGAAACAAATAAAAATTTCATAAAAAATTATGATAAATTGAATATTTATTACTCTAGGGCAAATAAAAAAAAATTAGTTGATTGCATAAAAAAAATAACAAGCCATCAATAAACTAATGATAATACTTGAAACTTTGATATTTTTTTTGCTAAGCTTCTTATCATTCATATCTTTAGCAGGATATGGTTTAGTTTACACAACTAGATATAAATTTAATATCTTAACAAGTTTTTTTTTGGGTTTTATAATTTTAGGCTTACTAATAACTACAATTCACTTTTTCTTTAAAATACATTTTTATATAAACATTATAATTTTGTTAATTGGGGTTGTATTTTTTTTCATTAAAACAAAACTCTACGATTTAAATATTTTTAATAAAAAATTTTTTATTTATATTTTAATTTTTTTTGCTTTAATTCCAATTTTTTTAACTCATAAGTATCATGAAGATTTTGGATATTATCATCTTCCTTATCTAATTACTTTAGTAGAACACAAGTTAATATTTGGATTAGCAAATACAAATGATGCATTTATTCACAATTCATTATGGCTAAATATAATAGGTATTCATTTCTTACCTGAAAAAAATTTTGATTTTGTTACACTTTCTGCTTTCTTGGTTTATGTATGTTTCATCATATTTTGTTTTAAAAAAAATTTTGAAATTTCTGAGAAAAGGACAAGTAATTATTTTATTATTATATGTCTCTTTTATTTAATTTTAAAGTTCACTAGGTTATCTGAATTTGGAAATGATATACCAGCAACTATTTTTTCAATTTTAAGTATCTTTTATTTTTTAAAATTTATTGAGTCAAAAAATCAAGAACAATTTTATAAATTTTTTTTTCTAAATTTTGCATTCACTATATTTGCAGTTTTAATTAAATTTAGCTCAATCCCTCTAATATTTTTGACAATGTATATTTTATTAAAAAATTTTAAAATATTATTTAAACAGCTTTTAAGACTAGAATATATAGTAGTTTATCTACTAATATTTATTTTTTTTATTCAACAATTTGTTTACACCGGATGTTTTATATTTCCATCTAAATTTTTATGTTTTAATGTTTCGTGGTTTAACGATGAAATTTTATTTTTAAGAGAAAGTTTAGAGTTAATAAATAAAAGTTACCATAACTTTAGTGATATTTTTTCTAAAGAGGAATATCTTAAAGATTTTAATTGGATACCTTTTTGGTTCAAAAGAAATATAAATGAAATTTTAGAGCATTTATTTACAATGTTTCTACCAATAATTTTATTTTTATTTTTCTCGAAACAAAAAGAAAAAAAATTTCTAATGTTTAATGAAAAAAAAATATTTATTTTATTTTTAGTTATTTATTTTTCTTTTTGGTTTAAATTTTCTCCAGTATTTAGATTTGCTATACCATTGTTCTTATCTTTAATTTTTATTTTGACTATAAATTTTTTCGCTTATAGAGAAATTACAAAAAAAATTTTTATAATTACTTTCTCTATTGCATTACTATTTAATTTATCTAAAAATACTCTACGCCTTTCTCAAAAAGAAAAAATTTATTTTGGAGTTGAAAAAGTAAGTAATTTTTTTGTAAAAGATAAATCAAGTGAAAATAATTTTATTAATGTATATAAGCCTGATTTGAAGAATAATAATAATGGTTGGCAAGGTATACTTTGTTGGGATATTCCATTTTTATGTAGTTATAATAAAATAACTGTAGATAAAAATAATGGATATTTGTTTATATCTAAATTAAGAGATTAAATATGATTAATAAAAATTCTTTTAAATTGTCCATAATTATTCCTTGTTACAATGAAATATTTACTATCGATAAAATCATAAATAAAATATTAGACAGCTTAAAAGCCTATAAATATTCTAATTATGAAATCGTGATTGTTGATGATAATTCAGTTGATGGCACGAAAGAAAAATTAAAAATATATGAGTCTAATAAAAATTTTATAGTCCATTATCACAATAAGAATCTTGGAAAAGGAGCAGCTATACATTCTGGAATTAAACTTGTGTCAGGTGAATTAACTTTGATTCAAGATGCCGATTTGGAATATGATCCATTTGATTATGATAAATTACTTTTACCGTTTTTTGAAACTGATGCAGATATTGTATACGGTTCAAGATTTTTAGGCGGTGGAAAATATACCAGAATTCATTTTTTTTGGCATTTTATGGCAAATAAAATTTTAACTTTTATTTGTAATTTATTCACCAACCTCAATTTAACAGATATTGAAACTGGATATAAGGTTTTTAAAACTGCTATGTTAAAGAAAATAAACCTCGTCGAAAAAAGTTTCTCATTTGAACCAGAAGTGACTGTAAAATTAGCAAAAGGAAAATTTAAATTCTATGAAGTTCCGATTACGTATAATGGAAGGTCATATGATCAAGGAAAAAAAATTGGACTTAAAGACGCCTTTATAGCCCTAAAAGCAATCATTTTGTATTCAATAATCAACTAAAATTGTCTTTGACAGTTTTTAAAGAAATAGTATAACACTTTTGCCTGGTGATTATTGCGAAAGGGCAATACCCGATCCCATTCCGAACTCGGAAGTTAAGTCTTTCTGCGCCAATGGTACTTTGTCTTAAGACATGGAAGAGTAGGACATTGCCAGGCTAAACATCCAAATGAAAAATTATATAATTGTTACTGGTGGAGCTGGGTTTGTTGGGTCAAATTTAATAGAATATCTTTTAAATAAAACAAATTATAGAATAATAAGTTTAGACAATTAT